>Ga0070708_100000237_pt1 | contig 40825 bp, 31 predicted proteins | sample KBSK5503metaG_FD_65469 | JGI IMG/M metagenome (GOLD analysis project Ga0070708, IMG submission 65469) | Corn, switchgrass and miscanthus rhizosphere microbial communities from Kellogg Biological Station, Michigan, USA - KBS K5-50-3 metaG | ecosystem: Host-associated > Plants > Roots >... | reverse complement strand
GCGGCCGAGTTTCGAAAAGTTCTCGATCATTCCGGGGTCGGCGTCGGCTTCGTAACTGGCGCTCTTTCCATCCTGCAGTTGGCGCGTGCCCAGGCACTCATGCACGATGAGGTGGCAGCGCAAAAATCGTATGAAGACTTCCTGGCGCTTTGGAAAAACGCCGACCCCGACCTGCCCATATATAAGGAAGCCAAAGCCGAGTACGCTGCTTTACGCAAGAAGGCGCAGTAGCGTTGCCGCACTGAAGCACTGGACAGAGCCTCTCCTATTAATTACGCTTCCTGGTGAGTCGTCTGCGCAGAGTGTGGTCTCGTCTAATCACGTTTCTGTTTTGTCAGCGATCTCTTTTCAACGATGAAGATGGGCCAAGATGGGGGCCTTACGTGTTGATATGTAGCCAGCCGTAGCGATACCTTGACGACCGCTAGGCGCGTAAAATACTGGCTCATATCGTTTCGTCAGACTACGTGGTACCCTCTGCAACGTTCTTAAAATCCGTTCCTCGTAAGAGGGTGCGGTTTCGAATCCCGCCCCCGGCACCATCGATAATCTTGAGGAATTCACGTTTTCCACCAACTTAGCCCTCTCAACATCTCAGCCCGAAAATGCCAGATGGGGCTAAGATGGTGACACTTAACTCGCCTTTCGTTTGAACTCGATCACATTGCTTCTCGGCTCTGCGAGTCGGTTCACGGCTTCTTCCAAAGCCTCCGGTGTGCTGCGATTTCGATCCTTCGGCTGACGTTGTGCTTAATCCTCTGGACGCGCGATCGCCGTACTGGTCGCCTACGACAGAAGTGAACTATCAAACTTGATGCGTCCGGTTTCATCAGTTAGCCGCGGAACATCCTCATCTCGAACAGCGACAGAAATTTCCTTGCCGGTAGGTGGGTCACGGATCTAGATGCGGTTGGCTGTGAAGCCAGCCGCCCTTCTCCTGTGGTAATTTTGGGCAATTTTCCGCGCGATAGCTTGCCACCTGGGCTATCGGGCGCGCTTGCCTTCGTCAGTTGCGTGCGTGTACCGCCGCATTGATAGAACGCGTTGCAAAAAAAATTGCAGCAGAAGCGGACTCAGCTGCTATAATGCGTCAGTCAATCTCAGGACGAACACCGATCATGGGGCGAGGGCATTATACCTTCGACCTGAGTAGTCACATGCAGGCAAACGAGCACACGCCCGACAAACCCTCGCATCGTACCAGATCAGGCATCTAATGCTCGTCGCCAAATATTGACCTCAATGAGGTAAGTCCGGTGTCTCGGTCACAGATTTCCCCCGATTACTGAGATTCCATCCAATGAACTCAACGGCGAGTTCTCATGCTTAAGATCAAAGCTTCCAGTGGATCAGGCTGGATGCAAATGTCGTGCGAAACGCGCTCGTTATTAATGGAATTAGCAGCACCCCTTGCTCGCGTCATTGTGGCTCGTTGATCACCGTGCTTAGGCGCGCAAATTTCTTCGATCGTGTTCAGGAAACATCCATAGAATCTCCTCCCGCAGACATCAGTTTTACTCCAGACCTTATCTTGCCGCGCTTCTCGTTACGAGGCTGGACGAAACAGGGGATGTGGCTGTGTAAGAAGACCTGGGCCTCTGCCAAGACTTTTGCTCTCTTATGCGATCAGGAAGTAAGACAGAAGGCAATTATTCCATCAGCTCTCATGGATTTTGATGATTTTCTGGTTTGTCCGTATGAGGAAACTGAGTTCTGGTTGCGGATCAAGCGTCTGTTCAAAAGCAAAGGACAGGCTGTCGGCAGCCTCCCTGCCGAAATCACTGAGAATGCGCGAGAGTCAGATGTGCTTTTGGGCGAGAGTCAGACCTTTGTCCAAGTCATCCGTAAGGTCGGCCTATTGGCCCAGTCAAAGGCTCCAGTAGTCATATTCGGTGAAACTGGAAGTGGAAAGGAACTATTGGCGCGGGCGATTCATTATCAGAGCGCCAGAAAGTCGAAACCCTTTATTCCTGTCAATTGCGGGGCGCTGCCTGATGATCTCTTCGAAAACGAGCTTTTTGGTCATTTCAAGGGAGCTTATACAAACGCGTCGTCTGACGAAAAGGGCCTGATTTCCGAGGCAGAAGGTGGCACCCTACTGCTAGATGAAGTTGACGCTTTGTCACCCGCCGCTCAAATTAAGCTTCTTCGTTTTCTACAAAACGGAGAATACCGGCCGCTGGGATCATCGCGCGCAGTCGTCGCAGACGTGCGCATTATAGCGGCCACCAACACGGATCTTGGTCGCCGTGTTAAGCTCAAGCTGTTTCGGGAAGATCTTCACTACAGGCTAAACATACTTTCGCTTTCGGTTCCGGCGCTGCGCGATCGCGGCAACGACGTATTGAAGTTGGCCGCACATTTTCTGTCTGTATACTCGAAGGAGCATGAGCGGCTGACCCCACAGCTCTCCGAAAGCGCCCGACAAAGGCTTCTCAATTACTCATTTCCCGGAAATGTTCGTGAGTTGGAAGGCGTAATTCAACGCGCGATCGTTTTGAGTGATGCCTCAGTGTTAAGCGCAGATGACCTTGAGCTGCCGGAAATTAATGATGATGGAACCCAGCGACAACTCGAGCAGTTTCGTCTGGGGAAGTCGCTAACCGTAGGTCAGTTTGAGCGGGAATTCGTTGCGCGAATGCTTGCGATTCATAACGGTAACATCTCGCGCGCAGCAAAGGCGGCGGGTAAAGACCGGCGCTCTTTTCAACGGCTGGTAAGTAAGTACGGCCTCGATCGCAAGTCCTTCGAGATCTAAAATTCTCCAAACAAAACGCGGCTACTTTCGTCGCTTCTGGTGCGGCTAAATTCCCGCGTCTCCGCCTCTTTATAAATCTTACGATTAATCTTGCGCTTCCCACCGGACGTTGTCCGGAGTGCGGCAAGAGAACCGCATCCACGTGGATTTACTTAACCAAAGTGCAGTTAGAACAAGCCTCAGGCTTTGGTATTAGTCTTGCCACGCCTACGGTTTACTTAAAAGCGTGATGTGAAAAGTAATGACAATGACCCAGAAAGAAATGGCGCGTGATGAACTGATCGTGGAGCTCCTACGCTACCTGGTTGCGCATCCCAGGGCGAAGGACATGATTGACGGCATCGAGAAATGGTGGTTGCCGAAAGGCATAAAACAAGAAGGAAAACGGAGAATAGAAGAAGCGGTCAATTTGCTGGCAGCTAAAGGTTGGCTGAACGCGCGTAGCTCACCTCAATCCGAAACGATCTATTCGCTTAACGAGAACAGCTTAGAGGAGATCAACGCATTTCTCCGGAAAGATTCATAACCGTGTAAGCGGAAGAGGATCGAACGGCGATTCGAGATCAACAAACTAATAAGCTCTAAGAAAGACTTACACGTAGGTTTTGAAAGCTGCTCTCATAACTACATCAATCATTGGCCGATTGCAGATGAATCAATTGAAAGGACGGTCCGCTAATGCCAATAGCACCTACTTACCCTGGTGTATACATTGAGGAGATTCCCAGCGGTGTACGCACAATTACCGGAGTTGCCACTTCGATTACGGCATTTATTGGTCGCGCCGTAATAGGACCAGTCAACGAACCCACCACTATTAACAGCTTTGGCGATTACGAGCGCCGCTTCGGGGGTTTGTCCCTGCTCAGCACAATGAGCTACGCCGTGCGCGACTTCTATCTCAATGGTGGCAGTCAGGCGATCATCGTCCGCGTCATCAGAAACGGCAGCACCGCACGCATCACTTTACCGGTTGAAGCGACGAGTCCACCGGTTACCTCTCCGCCGGCCGGCAGTTTGTTTCTGGATGCGGCGAGTGCGGGTGGTTGGGGAAAAAAATTGAGCGCGACAGTGGATTTTGAGACTCAGGACCCCACGGCCCCAAAGACATCGCCACCAACTCCAGATCCAGAATTTTTTAATCTGATCGTTACCTTGAAGAAGGACGACGGCACTGTGCAGCAGGAAGAGAAATTCCTGATGGTCTCGATGAATCCTGCGTCACATCGTTTCCTTCCGCGCGTGCTGGACCAAAGCTCACTGCTGGTGAGGGTCCCGAAAAACAGTAGCGGCGGATTTGTTGTACCGGTGGGTGGTGGCAATCGCCCGGTGCGGCCACGGACAACAACCAGTCCGATAGGCGCCGTCGGCGGCAGTGATGGCGACGATCTAACAGCCACCGAAGTCAATGGAGTTCAGAAGGACAAGACCGGCATCTTCGCGCTGGAGAAGGCGGACCTTTTCAATCTGCTTTGCATCCCGCCGGCGACGCGCGATGGCGATACAGATCCAACTGTCTACCAAGCTGCGATGCAGTACTGCGTTGATCGGCGCGCGATGCTGATCGTCGATGCGCCCGGCGCCTGGGGCGCGCGCGCCGAAACTGCTGCTTCAAACGCTATCGCCGGCCTCGGCGCGCTCAATCTCACCGGCACTGCCGCACGAAATTCCGCGCTCTATTTTCCGCGTGTGGTCGAGGCTGATCCGTTGCGCGATCAGCAACTCGACACGTTTGTACCGTGCGGAATCATCGCCGGCGTTATGGCGCGCACCGATTCGCAGCGCGGCGTTTGGAAAGCGCCTGCGGGTATCGACGCCGCGCTGAATGGAATTCAAGCACTCCAGGTAAATCTCACCGACGACGAGAACGGGCAGCTCAATCCGCTCGGCATTAACTGTTTGCGCAGCTTCCCGGTTACCGGCCGCGTGGTTTGGGGCGCGCGAACTCTGCGTGGCGCAGATCAACTAGCCGATGAATACAAGTACGTGCCCGTCAGGCGCACGGCGCTCTTCCTTGAAGAAAGTCTGTATCGGGGAACGCAGTGGGTGGTGTTTGAGCCAAACGACGAACCCCTTTGGGCGCAGATCCGGCTGAACGTCGGCGCGTTCATGCAGAACCTGTTTCGCCAGGGCGCATTTCAAGGCAAGACGCCGCGCGAAGCCTATTTCGTCAAGTGTGACAAAGAAACCACCACGCAGAACGACATCAACCTCGGCATTGTGAACATCCTGGTTGGTTTCGCGCCGCTCAAACCTGCGGAGTTTGTAATCATCCAGATCCAGCAGATAGCCGGACAGATTGACACCTAAGGAGGACGTGATGGCTCAGTTCAGTGTCAACGCGCAGCGTTTCGACCCGTACAAGAATTTCAAATTCCGCGTGAAGTGGGACGGAAAATACGTTGCCGGAGTAAGCAAAGTCGGGGGCCTCAAACGCAGCACCGAAGTGGTGGAACATCGCGAAGGTGGCGATCCGAGCACCGGCCGCAAATCACCCGGCCGCACGAAGTATGAGGCGGTCACGTTGGAAAGAGGCGTGACTCACGATACCGAATTTGAAAAGTGGGCCAACAAGGTTTGGAACTTCGGCTCCGGTCTAGGCGCCGAGGTGTCACTGAAGGACTTCCGCAAGGACATCATCATCGAACTCTACAACGAAGCCGGGCAGTTGGTGCTCTCTTACAAACTGTACCGCTGCTGGGTCTCAGAATATCAGGCGCTTCCCGACCTTGACGCCAACGCAAACGCCGTCGCGATCCAGCACATAAAACTGGAGAATGAAGGTTGGGAGCGGGACCTAGAAGTTCCTGAACCATCCGAGCCTACCTTCACTGAGCCGCCGGTCTAATCGCTTATGCGCCCGCTTTCAGCAGCGCAACTGTTAGACGCATGGGAAAGAGGCTTGTCCGAGCCGGTATGGAGACGAGTGTTTCCCACGCTGTCAGTCGCATATCCGGATTGCTCCTTCGATGCGCTGGCGGCACTCAGCATCGGCGAGCGAGATCGCCGGCTGTTAACACTGCGGCAGTTGACGTTTGGTTCGCAGCTCGCGAGCGTCGCCAACTGTTCGCGGTGTGGGGAAACACTTGAATGGAATGTCGAGGTCACTGAGTTGGTAATGCAAAGCGCACAGGAGCCGGCGGCCAGTTTGTCAGTCGACGTGGACAACTATCACGTCCGCTTCCGGCTGCCCAACACGCTCGATCTCGCTGGGATCGTGCACAGTGGTTTTGCGGACGCTGTTTCGGCACGTCAACGCTTACTCGAGAACTGCATTCTCGGCGCGGAACAAAAAGGTGAAGACGTTTCGGCAAGTGCTTTACCGGATTCGGTAACCACGGCCATCGTCGCGCGGATGGCCGAGGCCGATCCGCAAGCTGATCTGCAAGTTGATTTGGCGTGTCCTGCTTGTGGCGAAGAGTGGCGGGCGCAGTTCGATATCGAGTCGTTCTTCTGGAGTGAGCTGTGCTCGTGGGCGCAGAGGATTCTGTCCGAGGTTAACCGGCTAGCACGCGCTTACGGCTGGAGCGAAACGGAGATTCTGAATCTTAGCCCGTGGCGCCGGCAGTTTTATCTGAGTCTGGCAAGTACATGAGTGATTATCTGAACAGTCTGGTTACGAGAACGCTGCGTTTGGCGCCGGTGGTCCAACCGCGGCCCGCGTCGTTGTTCGAACCGGTGGCAGCTGGGCCGATTAGTGAGCCGGCGTTTGAAGTTTCTGAAAATCGCTCAACGCAAGAAACACCCGCGCCGCCACTGCGAGTGCTGGCGGAACTGCCCGACGCACCGCTCAACAACACACCGAACACGTTTTCAAAAGATTCGCGTCAGGAAGTCCTTCCGCCACTCGCAAAATCAACCACGTTGCTGCCTGCGCAAGCGACGCCGCCCTCTCCTTTCACAGTTAGTGCAAAGCAGGTTATTCACGAAGTCAGTGTCCCGGATGTAACTCCGACTCGAAATGACAGGGAGTCGACTTCATCAAACGACGCTCGTCCAACGCCAACTCTTATCAGACCGGAAGTACGAATCTTCTCGTCACACAGCGATAGCGAAACGGTTCAGCCGTCGTTAACAACACAACCGCTGACGCCCGTGCTTCCCTACACCGCACGCGCCGATTCGGCGCCGCGGAGTCGCAACCTCAACGCCCAACCCACCGAGCCCGCTGAAGCGCCCGAAACAGTCGTCGTCACTATCGGTCGCGTCGACGTGCGCGCGATCTTCACGCCTCCGCAACCCGCGCCGCGCGCCAATCGCACCCAGTCGCAAGCGTTGTCGCTCGATGAATATCTCAAACAACGAAGTGAGGGACGTCGATGAGTAACGCACTCGCACTCGCTTCCGTTACGGCCGTGTTGAAGGACCTGCTGAACAACGGCCTAATCGACCACGACGTTGACGCCAGTGTCGGCGAAGTGACCGTCAGCACGCTGCCGCCGGACCGCGTGGACGCGTTGGATGCCGAAAAGAAAAGCCGGCTGAACTTGTTCATGTACCAGGTCACGCCCAACCAGGGCTGGCGCAACGTTGGTTTGCCGTCGCGTAACGCGGATGGCGATCAGATCAGCAATCCTCCGCTCGCACTCGATCTTCATTACCTGCTGACTGCCTATGGGTCCGAAGAATTCCACGCTGAAATCCTGCTCGGTTACGGCATGCAGCTTTTCCATGAGACGCCGGTACTCACGCGCAGTTCGATTCGCAAATCACTTGCTCCGCCTTCGATCGTAGCCGGCGGTGGTGGTCTGCCGCCGGCAATGGAAGCTCTGTTTACTTCCGAGCTGGCCGAGCAGTTTGAACAAATAAAGATCGCGCCCTCGTCTCTAACGACGGAAGAGATCTCGAGGATGTGGTCCGCGTTCGGCGCGAAATACCGGCCGACGTCTGTGTATCAAGTCTCGGTAGTGTTGATTGAAAGCAAGAGTTCGACACGGTCGGCCTTACCGGTGCGCTCGAGAAAGATAAAGGTCATCCAGTTTCAGCAACCGCGAATCGACGAGATCAAATCGCAGCATCCGCCGAGCCAGGAGATCCTTACGAGAGAGCCCATCGTCATTGGCGACAACCTGGTGATCGTTGGCACTCAACTGAGCAGCGAAGATACGCGCGTGCTCGTGGGCGGAGTGGAAGTTCCTTCTGCGCAGACGGTAATTACGGATTTCCAAATCGTTGCTCCAGTACCCGCAACACTGACGGCAGGCGTTCAAGGTGTGCAGATTGTGCAGAACACTCTACTGGGTGAACCTGCTTTGCCGCATCACGGAACGGAGTCGAACATCGGCGCGTTCGTGCTGCACCCGACGATTCAAGGGCCGGTGCTGGTGTTCAACCCGCAAGGTTCCGGCGGCAATCCGCGTTCAGCAAATCTGAACTTCACCGTCAACCCTGCGGTTGGTCCAAGACAACGCGTCGTGCTGTTGTTGAATGAGTTCATTCCGATGGGCAGTCCGCTTCAACCAATCGGAGTGCCGCAGTCCTACAGCTTCGTTGCACCCACGGCGCCGTTAACGAGCCCAGCGGGTGGAGATCCTGGTGCAACGGCCAACATCACGATTCCGATCAAGGGTGTGAAAGCCGGCACCTACCTCGTGCGCGTTCAGGTGGACGGTGCGGAGAGTCCGCTGGCTGTCGATGGGTCGGGTCAATTTGTTTCGCCATTGGTGACCATACCATGACAACTACAGCCCCTTTGAATTGGCATGAAGCTAACCAACGGTACCTGATGGCGAGGCTAGCGGTGGTGCGCGAGGCTTTGCAGCGTCATTCAAAGCGCGACACGACAAAGTCCAAAGATGCACCGCGGCTCGGCAATGATAAGTCAACGCCAGGATTGGAAGAGGCGGCGCGTGATCTGCCGGCGCCGGCGGCGCTTGATAGTGTGCGTTCGGTGTTTGGCCTGTCGTCCTTCGAGCGCGATCTACTGGTCCTGTGTGCCGGAATCGAACTGGATGCGAACTTCGCCGAATTATGTGCGGCGGCGCAGGGCGAACCACCGCGTCCCTATCCGACTTTCAGTCTTGCTCTGGCTGCATTACCTGAGGGGCATTGGAGCGCCATCATTCCCGCCGCGCCTCTGCGACGCTGGCGTCTCATCGAAGTCGGCATCGGCGACACTTTGACGAACAGTCAATTACGTATCGACGAGCGAGTGCTTCACTATTTGACTGGTGTGTCGGGCCTCGACGCGCGCTTGCAGGGACTCGTCGAGCCGCTGCAACGACCTGCCTACATCGCTGATTCGCACCGTCAACTCGCCGAGCAGATTGCGAGGATCTGGTCGCAACCCAAAGAAGGACCCATGTGGCCCATCATCAATCTCTGCGGCGATGACCCGGTGGCGCAGGAAACGATCGCCACCTTTACCGGCAGCCTGTCTGAAACGCAGGTTTATCTGTTCCGCGCCAGTGACGTTCCAGTCGCGCCCGCCGAACGTGACGCCTTCGCTCGGTTGTGGGAACGCGAAACAGCGTTGAGTGGCAGTGCGCTGATGGTCGACGCCACGGACATCGAGAACATTCGTGCGTTGATCGGGTTCCTCGAAAACGTAAAAGCGATGCTCTTTGTTTTGAGCCGCGAACCGATTCGACTCTGGCGCCCGCGCATCATTCGTTTCGACGTCAGCAAGCCGGGTCCTCCTGAACAGAGACAGATATGGCAAGTGGCCCTTGGTTCAGCAGCCGAACAACTCGACGGACAGCTCGAGCCCTTGGTTTCTCAATTCAATCTCGGCGCTCAGGCAATCGAGGCGGCCACCGCCGTTGTCGCCGCTAAGATTCAAATCGAAGAGCCGTCTTCAACTCCGGACATGAATTCATTCCTGACCACCTTGTGGGACGCGTGTCGTACTCAGGCGCGGTCGCGACTCGACGACTTGGCACAGCGAATCGAGCCAGTCGCTTTGTGGAAAGATCTGGTTTTGCCGGAAGCGCAGCGCCAGATTTTGCGCGACATGACCGTGCACCTGAGACACCGGTCTCGCGTTTACGAAAAGTGGGGGTTCGCCTCGAAAAGTTCGCGAGGGCTTGGGCTGAGCGCTCTGTTTGCCGGCGCCAGCGGCACCGGCAAGACGATGGCGGCGGAGGTGCTCGCAAACGAGTTGCGGCTCGACCTCTATCGAATCGATCTGAGCCAGGTGGTCAGCAAGTACATCGGTGAGACCGAAAAGAACCTGCGGCGCGTCTTCGATGCTGCGGAAGAAGGTGGATCGATTCTGCTCTTCGACGAAGCTGACGCCTTGTTTGGTAAACGCACTGAAGTCAGAGACAGCCACGATCGTTACGCCAACATTGAAATCAGCTACTTGTTGCAGCGAATGGAAAACTATCGTGGCCTCGCAATTCTGACGACGAATATGAAGAGCGCACTGGACACGTCGTTTCTGCGTCGCTTGCGCTTCATAGTCCACTTCCCGTTTCCAGATGCATTTCAACGCGCAGAAATTTGGCGACGAGTCTTTCCCGACGAGACGCCAACCGAGAATCTCGATGCCACCAAGCTGGCGAGGCTCAACATTGCCGGCGGCAACATACGCAACATAGCCGTTCACGGCGCTTTCCTCGCCGCGGAAGCACGCGAGCCGGTGCGGATGTTTCACCTGCTTCAAGCTGCGCGTAGTGAGTACGCGAAACTGGAAAAGACACTCACGGATACGGAAACCGCACACTGGCTGTGATTGAAGTGCACATAGAAGAACTGGTGCTGCACGGTTTCACACCGGGCAACCGTCACGAGATCGCCGATGCCCTACAGCAGCGGCTGGTCCAACTTCTTAGTGGCAATGAGTTCTCCACTGGAGCTCGCGTAGATCATCGAGCCATCGATGCTGGTTCTTTCGAGGTCGCGTCGGGTGAACGAGGAGCAAGCATCGGCACGCACGTGGCCCAGTCAGTGTATCGCGGTTTATCAGAAGCTTTGCCGTTGAACACTTCTCGATCTGAGCCAGCGGGACGAAAAACTTAGTATGGAAACGACCCACGCAACAGCTCCGGATGTCGAAGCGCCTCCGCCAATCGAGCAGTCAGGCGGATTGTTACTGCAACGGAAGTGTGCGTGCGGCGGCTCAGCCGGCCTCTCTGGTAACTGCTCGAAGTGTCAGGAAAAAAGATTCAGCGTGCAACGTTACTCTCGCGCTCGATCACCGCTCGAGATCATCACCGCCCGGCTCGCTGAGCCTGTTTCTTCGTTGGGCCAGATCAACACTCCGCGTATTTCAACAACAGATCTTCCGGCGACTGATTTGGCTCCGGCAAGAACGTTGGCTGAGAAATCCGAGGACGTAAGTACAACCTCAGACGAGAGCAGCAGCGAATCCATCGCCGCCGAAACAGAAGCTTCGAGTGAGTCATCGATCAGCGACGTCGCGCAAGAAAGTCGCGGGACGGCGGGCTTGATCGTCGAAGACGACGCAACCGAAGTTCAACCAAACCAAATGCGGAAAGGCGAGTTCATCAACGAGCTGCGAGCTGCAATCTGTGACGCAGCCGATGCGGAACTCGCTGCCGTCGGACGATCAACAGCCGGTTGTCCCTACGTCGCGCATTGGCTTGGTTACTATGCCGGGCGCAGCAGCCAACAAGGCGAACAAGCATTGCGGCGTTATGCACCCGAAGCTGCCGGCGTTGTTGATGCTCGCGATTACATTCCGTTGATTGCTGAACGCGTACGCCGTGCGGTCGCGGTGTGGGCCAGGACTGGTGAAGTTACCGGTGTACCGCCTGAGGTAAGTGGCATCGTCCGCGATGCCACGACGGGCGGCGGACATGTTTTTGCCAAAGCGCGTCAAGGTGGTCTAAGGGAAAGCAACGATCCCCAGCAGATTCGCGACGGGCTCGGAGCGGGTCATCCGCTCGCTGGTGGCGTGCGATCGCGGATGGAGAGAGCGTTTGGTCATGACTTCTCCGACGTGAGAGTGCATTCGGATAACACCGCTGTGGTGCAGTCGTCGAGACTCAACGCACGCGCATTTACGATCGGCACTGACATAGCCTTCGGCGCCGGTGAATTCCATCCGGGCACTCTCGTTGGCGACGCGCTGCTTGCTCACGAACTCGCGCATGTAGTGCAACAGCGCGGCGCAACATCCGCCGCGCCGCTGCAAAAAGGTTCCGGCTCTTACAACCAATTAGAAGAAGACGCGGATCACGCCGCCGTCGGAGCAGTTGCCTCAATCTGGGCCGGCGTCAAAGGCGCGGCCGCCTTCGCCGCAGCGAACGCAGTGCCTTCCCTGCGGTCAGGACTCGGGCTTCAGCGTTGCGACAAGGACACCTGCTCGGTTGGCGTTAAGACAGTCACAATCGATCTGGTAAAGATGCGCGGTTCGACGCGCACACCATCAGTTGATCTCGCGGAGGTCAACAAAATCTACAAGCCATGTTGTGTGCAGTTCACCGCCGGCGTCGATAAAGCTGTTCCAAACGCAAAGTCAGATCTGTGGCTCGGCGGTGATACCGACGTGAAAGTAACGCCGGGTTGCGGGACGGTCGATCCGGAAGAGAAAGCGATGTACGACGGCGCGACTGCCGAGCTTCACCTGACCAGCCGCATGCGTGCTTTCTACGCGCAAACGTTCTCCGGGCACAACGCACTCGGATACAGCATTCCTCTGTTTTGTGCGACGGGCGCAGCAGCTCCTTACGTTAATCATCTGGTCATGAAAGACGCTTCGCTCCACGACACGCTGGCCCACGAACTAGGTCACATATTGCTAAATAGCAAAGATCATCAAGGGATCGATAATCCTGCGGACAAGAAAAACTTGATGGTCTCGCCAGGTCGAACTGCGTCGGACATCGACGCCTCGCAGTGCAAGATTATTTACAACAACGCTTAGACGAGAGATCCGATTGGCAGGAAATGATTGAAGAGGTACAAAGCGAACGGACGAACGACACTGAGGCAGCGTCGAACGTCGCTTTGCGCGCGCCGCTGCTCCAGCGCAAATGTGCCTGCGGCGGATCAGCCGGCCTGTCCGGACCTTGCGATGAGTGTTCGCGCAAGCGACTGATGGTCCAGAATTACTCGACGGAACGTCACACATTCGAATCTTCACTTGCCGGCCTCGCTCAACCACTGTTCGCGAACACGTTTGGTCCACCGCGTCTCACTACCGGCGCAACCGTTATTCAACGACAACCGGCTGATGAAAACTCGAGCTCAACCGGATCCGCGAGCTCAACCGAAAATTCGACGAGTGAGGCTAACCAAGCTGGACCAACCGGTTTGATAGCCGAAGACGACGCCACTGAAGTGGCACCTCACCAGATGCGCAAGAGTGACTTCCTGGCACAACTCTCCGCTGAACTCGCCAGCGCAGCGGAGCCTATTCTGGCAACAAGGGGCCGCACCGCGGACAACTGTCCTTATCTCACTAACTGGATCGCTTACGGATACACGAGGAGCGGTAGTTACGTCGAGACCTTCGTGCGCCGCTTTGCCAACGTCAACGAAAGCGTCGCTTCGGCTGCTCAGTACATTCCGCTGGTTAGAGATCGCATGCGCGAGGCGCTGCTTGTTTGGGCGGACACGGGACAGATTACGGGTGTTCCCGCGGATGTTCATGATGAAGTGGCCGGCACAAACCAAATGGCGGCCGTCGAACGTTTAGGCGCGCGGATAGGATCTGAAGAGGGCGCCGAAACACCATCAGCAACGGTCCAGGCGAAGGCCGTCGAAGGCGTCAATGCGAGCAATCCGGATCCTCATGCCGTGCAAAGCAGTTTGAGCGGAGGCGCTGCGCTGGAAGGCAAGACGCGGCAGCGAATGGAATCCGCGATTGGCTATAGCTTCTCGCGTGTGCGCGTGCACCATGACAACAACGCCTCGTCGCTGGCGAACAAACTTAGTGCGCGAGCGTTCACAGTCGGTCATCACATTGCTTTTGCAGCCGGCGAGTACAAACCGGGAACGCTGATCGGCGATGCCCTGTTGGCCCACGAACTGGCGCACGTGGTCCAACAGGGAGCGACAACGTCGTCTGATGTCGCGTCGAAGTCCCTGAGCAATGCCGCGTCGACTTCTTTGGAAACAGATGCGGATCGATCAGCAGTCGGCGCCGTGGTGAAGTTATGGAGTCACGGCAAAAGCGCGGTAGCCGGTCTCGCACAAAATTCATTTCCGCGACTGCGTTCAGGACTGCGTCTCTCCAGATGTTCCAGTTGTCGTAGTTCTTCGCGTGAAGATGCCGGAACTGGAGATGCGGGCCGTCAGGATGCCGGCCCTCCGGATGCCCAACCGGATGCCGGGCGTCCTGATGCGGGCCCACCTCCGTCTAACTGCAATCTGAATCCAACGGCTGACGACCAGGCTGTCCTCGATCGAATTAACAGTTCGACATTTTCATCGAGCCTCGTGCAGTTCCTTACCGGACGTTTAGATCCAACCAGTACCGCGTTTACTGATATTCACTCGAGGATTCAGGGTCGAGTGAATGCGAAGGTGAGTGACCTCAATAACATTAAGCCCTCGAATCTGCCGAATATCAGAGTGGTCTCAGAGTATCGAGGTTTTCGCGAAAACCCGCCTGGAACATCGGGCCGCCCGCAAGCACAGATCGTGTTTGACAAATTCTTTATGGTCGGCAGCGCCGCAAGTGGATGGGACTCGTTTCCCTCCGCGTTCAAGACCCGTGGAAGGGCGGATCGCACTCGCTGGCTGGCAGCGCCAACCCTTACGCGACTCCAGGGGATTCTTCGCTTCAGTGCCGTACCCGGAGCGTCGCGCCACCACTGGATGACTGATGTCGATTTCAATTCAACAACGAGCAGCGATTGGGAGGGGAGTGGAACATTTGCGCCGTTGGGAGCATGGTTGAGTCCCAATGCCTGCCGTCAAGGTTTCGTGCAGGCGTACCCGCCGGGACGTTCTGGCGGCCACAACGTGGAACAGTGGCATTACTCATACGCGCCGATCTCCGTCGGCATTAAGCAGCTCTACACGAGCCAGATTCTGGATACGCCGCAGCACTTGCAGACGGCAGTACTGGATCCAATTGTCGCGGAGTTCACCAGTCGTGCCAGCGCGGCCGGGGTGACGCTGCCCTCGGATTTCCAGACTGGTCTACAGCAACTGAACATCGCGGAGTATGTGAACACGATTGACCCGAGGTTGTAAGCAAGCTGAAGAGCACTGAGTTTGATGATCACTCAAGCGTCACAAGAAAAGAACTCGAAGCCTCCTGAGCCGTCGCTGAGTGCTGCGCCTCATGGTTTGCTGCAACGTAAGTGCGCCTGTTCGGGATCGCTGACTGGAGATTGTGAGCAGTGTAAGAACAACAAGCTGCTCAAACTGCAACGCAAGTCGCTGAGCGCAACAACGGATCGAAACGTTCCTTTGGACGGTGCGGAAACTGGTCCAGTCGCTCCGGAACAACCAACTCCGCCGGCAACGGCGCCTGAAGCAGCAGCGGCAGGCCCCGAACCAGCAGCGGCCGGAGCACCGGGTGGCGGTCTGTTGGTCGAAGACGATGCGCTTCAGGTTGGACCAGGCCAGATGCGCAAGACGGAGTTTCTCGATCAGTTGCGCAATGACGTTTGTGCGGCCGCAGATGCAGAACTCGCGGCAGTCGGTCGCTCAACTGCCGGCTGCCCCTATGTCGAGCGCTGGATAAGCCACTATCGCACACGCAGTGTTCAGCACATCGAACGGGCCTTGCAAAAGTATGCACCCGAGGCGGCGGGCATCTCCGATGCGCGAGGTTATATTCCGCTCGTGGCCGCTCGTATTCGCCGTGCTGTTTCTGTTTGGGCCACCACTGGTCAGATCACGGGCGTGCCTGATGAGCTCGCCGGCGAGCTTACCGGAGTGAGCGTGCTGGGCGCGTTGGGCGGAGCGGTCTCCGCCGTTGCTTCGGCGGCGACCAGCTTTTTCGGCGGCATTGGCAAAGCGATCGGCGGTCTGTTTACGAAGGCGAAAGAAGGTGGTGCGCGTCCGGCGGACGATCCACAGCAAGTGCAATCTCAACTGCGTTCGGGCCAATCGCTCGAGGGCGGCGTGAAGTCGCGGATGGAGAATGCCTTCGGTCATGACTTCTCTCAAGTACGCGTGCATACGGATGCGCACGCAGCCGGCTTATCGTCGTCATTAAACGCGCGCGCATTCACGGTTGGGCACGACGTTGCTTTTGGTACGGGTGAATACCAGCCGGGTACGATGATGGGCGACGCACTGATCGCTCATGAATTAGCGCACGTCGTTCAGCAACAGGGCGCGGTCTCGTATAGCCAACAACAGTCGCAAGGTTCGGAACCACTCGAAGACGAAGCTGACCGCGCGGCCGTCGGTGCGGTCATGTCAACGTGGGGTGGCAAGGAAGCCGGGTCTCACATTTCGCCGCAGATGTTACCGCAGTTGAAGAGCGGGTTGGGCCTGCGCAGATGTTCACGTGATCCGAAGTTTTCGAGTGCGAAGTGCAGCAACCCGGTTAAGACGCTCTCGATAGATATTGTTAAGTTGCGCGGCTCGTCTCGCGACGGCGCGAAGGACGTCGCTTTCGCCAACAAAGTCTACAACTCCTGCTGCGTGCAGTTTGCGGTGGGCACGAACGTAACTGCGTCCAAAAAAGACTCCGATACCTGGTTGGGTGGCGACAAACAACTCGACCGGACCGGCCAGTGTGGGAATGCGTCGGCTGAGGAGACGGCGCTCTACAACGGCGCGACCACCACGCATAAATTGTCGTCACGCTTCCGCGCGTTTTATGTGGAGTCAATCAGTGACAAACCGCGCGCTTACAGCCTTCCTCCCTACTGCGCTACCGGCACACACGCACCCATGGTCAACATGCTCGCAGTCTCGGACACCGGAGAAGATCGCAGTCTGGCCCACGAACTCGGTCACATCTTGCTGAACAGCGGTGACCATACCGGTATCGATGATCCTTCGAGTAAGGACAACTTGATGGTGCCTACGAATGACGCGACGGGCGAAGTAATCGACGCCACGCAATGCACCAGGATTTATGGCAATGCTTAAACGTGTGCCACAACTGAAACTCAATCTGAACGCTCTGGCCGGCAGAGCACTCAATCCGCGTCTCGACAATCTCGCCCGCGCGGAAATTCACGTGTTTCACAAAGCGTGGTCTGCGTTTCATGTTTGCGGACTGGTGGCGCTCGCACTGGCCCTGACCTCGGCACTAGCGCTGGCAAAAGCTCGCGGACTTTCCGTGACGGTGATGATGATAATCATCATAGCGGTACCGTTCACAGTCTGTTCTCTCGCAATGAGCATCAAGATCGTGACGGGAGAAGAACAGTACGCTCAATACCATCACGCGGTCGCGATCACTGCCGTCACAACACTGCTGTTATGGTTGTTGGACCAACCAGTACTGCCTTATCTCGACATAACCATTTTCGGAATCGGCTTGGCGCTGAGTATCGGTCGCATCGGCTGTTTCATGGTCGGCTGTTGTTATGGTCGCCCTTCGGATTGGGGTGTTTGTTACCGCGAGGAACACGCGGACGCGGGATTCGCTCCCTGTTACGTCGGCGTCCGGTTGTTTCCGGTACAGCTTATTGAAGCATTGTGGACACTACTCATCCTTGCGCTGTGTGCATTTTGGTTTCGCAGGGCGGAGCCAGCCGGCGCGTTTCTGTCGTGGTTTGTCGTTACGTATTGCGCGGGCCGGTTTTGGATTGAATTTCTGCGCGGTGGCCCGGCGCGTCCTTACTTGTTCGGATACTCGGAAGCGCAATGGCTGTCGTTCTTGCTGATGTGTCTGGTGGTGGGCCTCGAGTACGCAGGTCGACTACCACAATCTGCGTGGCAGGCAATCGCGACTGGAAGCATCGGCATGGCAATGCTTGCCATCGTGTGGAAGCGTAGTCTTCAGTCTCCGTTAGCCCGAAAACTTTTCAGTCCACGTCACGTCCAGGAAGTCGCCGAGGCGGTTGAGTTCGTGACCGAGCGAGCCACCGTAGTTTCCTCTCGAGTGCAATGGTCGTTCGTCGCTGATCAAAGCAACGAGAGAGAGATCTCGATCGCCTCCACTTCGCTCGGCATTCAGTTGTCCGCAAGCAAGATCAAATCCACCGGTGATGAAAGTTATCACTACGCCTTCTCGCATTGCGATGGTGGGTTAACCGGTGACACCGCGCGGCTGCTTGCGCAACTCATCTCTACCTTAAGACGCGCCAGGAACTCGGCAGAAATGCAGCCCGGCGGCAATGGTGTTTTTCACTTGTTCATTCACTCGCACGGCGGAAGTGGAGTGGGAAACTTATGAGTCGAAAGTCAAAGGTTACCGACATTCGCATTAAGCGTCCGGACGTAGCGCCGCGACGCCGGGACACGTCGCGCAATCCGCTGGCGCCACAGTTCGAAAACAATTGGTCGCCTGTTACTACCGCCTCTTTGCGTCACACGCTACAAAGCACGACCGGCTTCGGCCACGACTTCAGCGACGTCCGCGTGCTTTCCGACTCAGCGCAACCGGCAATAGCAAACGATCAGACGCCGACCCAATCCGGTGGTCTCGCGGAAGAGTTTATGAACCAGGGAAAGGCACCCGGCGAAACTGAAGGTAAAGAACCCGAGCTCAACCCAGGACAGGACGAAACGAAGGCCTCCACCACGCCAGTCATCGACAAGGTCGAACTGATCTCATCCGCGACTGGCGCAGTAGGCACTTATCCCGCGAAGGAAGACATGTGCGACGCCAGTCTCAGTAAGCCTGGTCCGTTCAACGATCTTGCTTTCAACGGCTCAATCGCCAACGTACACCAGATTCATTTTCACGTTTCGCAAGGTAACCCTGGGGACCTGCGTGCGTCGCGCGTTGTCAATCGCGTCGCTGACGGTCGTGGACAAAAGTTTCCCAAGTCCGGCAACGATGGTCCACCCGAACACGAATACAGTTTCACGAAAGACAAGATGGTAGTAGCCGACGCTCCCGGCTGGTGCAGCAAACTGACGGAGAGTGATTTCCCCGTCAGTTATTCCGGCGACTTCGCCCTGTACGCGTGGGATGCGCCGACCAAACAGATTCTCGCGAGCATCTCGTACCACGTCGAGATCAAGAAAACGCATTTCAGCCAGGGCGATCCGGTCAACACCGTGAGCGTCACCGACACGAAGATCGGCGGCACGGTCCCATCTCCAGTAAAACCGAAGAAGTGAGCGCCAATGAGTACTTTTCCCAATTCACCAAAACTCGTCAAAGGCGGCCTCGTGCTGGTCGATCCGAACACGTCCTCGGTTATCAGAACGATCGCCTTGCAATACAACCCTGACACGCTGACGCGCTCGCTCCAAATCAAGGCGATAACCGAAGGTGGCGATCGATCAGACGTGATGCGCTTAACCGGTCCGCCGGTCGAGACCATCAAGATCGAAGTCGAGATCGATGCGACGGATCAGCTCGAGTTTCCTGATCAGAATCCAAACGCGACTGAGCTCGGAATATTCCCACAGTTGGCCGCGCTCGAAACGATCGTCTATCCGGCAAACAGTCAAATACAGGCAAACAACCGGCTGGCAAATTCCGGCACGTTGGAAATCATCCCGATGGAATCGCCGCTCACGCTTTTCATCTGGAGCAAGAACCGCGTGTTGCCCGTGCGGTTAACAGATTTCAGCATCACCGAAGAAGCGTTTGATACGGCATTGAATCCGATTCGCGCCAAAGTCAGTCTCGGCATGCGCGTGCTGAGCGTCAACGACCTGCCGTTCGATCACAAGGGCACCTCGCTGTTCATGTCGTATCACCAGCAGAAAGAAGCCCTCGCGGCGCGCGCGCGCAGTGGACCACTCGACGTTTTGGGCATTAGCCGAATCCCGTGAGGTAACGAAATGTTTTCGCTTACGAGCCGCTACAACGGCATCGCGACAGCAACGTTGGAGACCGACGATGGCAAGAAGTACGTCTATGTTCGTCGTCGTTTCGTGCCGCCGCCGGAGCGTTTTGAACTGCTATTCGAACACGTGGTGACACAAGGTGAGCGGTTGGATGTGATCACCGCGCAGTTCCTCGGCGACCCCGAACAGTTCTGGCGCTTGTGTGACGCGAACGGCGTGATTCGACCTGACGAACTGACAGAAACGATCGGGCTGCGGCTGAGAATTACTTTGCCCGAAGGAATACCAGGGACACCGAATGCATAAAGGCGTCTACATGACTTTGATGATTGGGCCGGTCGTTCCGATTCCCGTGCCCAAGCCGGTGCTCGACGCGCTGACGAGCGTGCAGGTAACAACAGCCGCCGGTAGACCAAGCGGTTTTCAGTTGACCTTCACGCTGAACAATCGCTCGCCTCTGCATACGCTGTTTCTGATCGCCGGCGCGCAAACACCATTGCTGCGCGTGATCATCATCCTGACGATCAATGGCTCCCCAAACGTTCTCATGGACGGAGTCATGACGAACCAGCAGGTGAGCCCCGGCAGTAAGCCCGGCGAATCAACGCTCACCATCACCGGCGAAGACCTGACGAAGGTGATGTCGCTGATCGATTTCAGCGGCATGCCCTTTCCCGCGATGCCACCGGAAGCACGTGTTGCGCTAATCATCGCGAAGTATGCGATGTTCGGCATGATTCCGCTGGTGATCCCATCGCTCTTTACCGACTTTCCGATTCCGGTCGAACGCATCCCGGTGCAACAAGGTAAGGACCTTGAGTACATCCAAAAACTCGCGACGGATGTCGGTTACGTCTTCTACATCGATCCCGGGCCGGTGCCGGGAACAAACGTCGCTTACTGGGGACCAGAGATAAAAGTCGGCGTGCCGCAGCCCGCGCTCAACTTCGACATGGATGCGATGACGAACGTGGAGTCGCTGAGCTTTAACTTCGATGGTACAAACACGACGCTACCGATCGTTTTCATCCAAAACTCACTGACGAAGATTCCGATTCCAATCCCGATTCCAAATCTGAATCCGCTGCAACCGCCGTTGGGTTTGATACCGGCGCCGATCACGAACGTCAACATGTTGAAAGAGACCGCGAAGCTTTCGCCGATGGCCGCGATTGGCGTCGGACTGGCAGTCGCAGCGCGTTCGGCCGATGCAGTTTCCGGCAACGGAAGTCTTGACGTCGTTCGCTATGGACGTTTGTTGAAGGCGCGGCAGCTCGTCGGCGTGCGCGGAGTGGGAACTGCGTTTGATGGTTTGTATTACGTGAAGAGTGTGACCACAACAATGAAGCAAGGTGAACTCAAACAGAGTTTTCAATTGACCAGAAACGGACTCGTCTCAATTACACCCAAGGTTCCAGCATGAGCGACGGTCAAAAATATTACGGGAAATATCGTGGCACTGTCCTGAACAACGTGGACCCGCTACAGCTCGGTCGAATCCAGGTGCAGGCGCCCGATGTTGGCGGTCTGATTCCTTCGAGTTGGGCCATGCCTTGTTTTCCGATCAGTGGCAAACAGATGGGCGCTTACATGATTCCGCAGATCGGCACGGGCGTGTGGGTGGAGTTCGAGCAAGGCGATCCTGACTATCCGATCTGGAGTGGTTGCTGGTATGGCCTGGCGGCCGAAGTGCCGGCACTGGCGCTCGCAGGAAATCCAGCGAGTCCGAACATCGTGCTGCAAACGGGTTTGCAGAACACTTTCGTGATCAGCGATCTGCCGGGACCAACGGGCGGAATCATGCTCAAGAGCACAACCGGCGCCACGCTGATCGTCAACGACACCGGTATCTATATTCAAAACGGAAAAGGGGCCTCGCTGGTGATGGTTGGACCATCAGTCACCATAAACAATGGTGCGCTCACGATCATTTAAGGAGTCCGTAGCAACGAGAGAAACAAATGCCTGGTTTCTTACTTCACTTTGGCGCCACGGTCTTATGTTCCCACGCGGGACAGGCACAGCCGACCGTCGTTAATCCGCGCGTCCTGGTCAGTGGCCAACCGACGGTAACGATTGCCGCTCCTTACGTCGTCGCTGGTTGTGCGATGCCACCGCCGCCCAGCGGTAACGGACCATGCGTGACGGCGCAGTTCGTCAGTTCCGCCACGCGGGTGCTCTCAAACGGTCAGCCGTTGTTGTTGCTGGACAGCCAGGCGGTGTGTGTGCCGACCGGTACGCCGCTGATCATCGCGGCAACGCAAACACGAGTAACAGGGATGTGATTCGTATGAACGTCGACTTTCCATTCAGCTTCGGCACGAACGGCAGGACCGCCGACACCAGCGACGACGACCACATTCGTGATCTGATCCAGCAGGTGCTTTTCACGGCGCCCGGTGAACGTGTGAACCGGCCCGACTTCGGCAGCGGTCTTTTGCGACTGGTGTTCGCGCCCAACAGCGACGAACTTGCCGCCGCGACGCAGTTCCTGGTGCAGGGATCGCTACAGCAGTGGCTTGGCGATCTGATCGAAGTAAATGACGTGCGCGTCGACAACTCAGACTCGAGTCTGTTCGTGGAGGTCCAGTACACGGTGCGGCGCACGCAGCAACAGAACGTGGCGCAGTTCAATAGCGGAGGTCAAGCACTATGATCTACTTCTGCTGTGACGACGACCGCCGCCGCAATGCCGTTAAAGCGCATCCCACGCTCAACGGCATCGACTTCCTCGAAGTGGTTGACGACCACGATGCTCCGTTTGATCAACGCCAACGCACGCTACTCGTCCATTTCATCGAGAAGGAAACTCCGCAGGGACGAGCTAGCCTCCGCAATGTGTTGGCGCAGTTGACGCGCGAAAACGTGCTCATCGAAGGCGGCGAGCGCACGCGAGACATCGCAGTCACAAGCGTCACCAGAAACATCATTACCTCGCCGCACTTGAGCCCGCCCGCGGTATCCGATCACGTGCTGACGGTCCAGGTTTCCAAAGCGGGCGACTTTTCAACTTACATACTGCGCCTCGTCAAAGACGCGAAGATCTCCGAGCCACCGACCGACGTCGATCCGATCCTCTCGGCGGTGAGTTTCTCTTTCAAGGTAGCCTGCCCGACGCACTTCGATTGCCAAACGCCGCGCATCTGTTTGGCGGAACGCAAGGAACCGCCGGAGATCGATTACCTCGCCAAAGACTATTCGAGTTTCCGCCAGTTGATGCTCGATCGAATGGCTGTACTCGCGCCGGCATGGACGGAACGCAATCCAGCGGATCTTGGTGTTGTGCTGGTCGAGTTGCTTGCGTATGTCGGCGACTACCTCAGTTACCAGCAGGATGCGACGGCAACCGAGGCGTATCTCGGGACTGCGCGCAAGAGAGCTTCGGTTCGCCGTCATGCGCGGCTCGTCGATTACCAGATGCACGACGGCCGCAACGCGCGCGCGTGGGTGCAGATCTGTGTCGATGCAAATCTCGTAAAGCTGCCGAAGGGAACGCAGCTCTTAACCAAAGTGCCACGGCTGAAAACGCGAATCAATCCACCGACAGGAACACCGCCGCTTCCCTCCGCTGAGTGTGTCGAGGCGATGAACGCGCATCCGATCGTCTTCGAGACGATGGCGGACGCCATCCTGCACAAGGCAAACAACGAAATGCACTTCTACACGTGGGGCGACGATCGCTGTTGTCTGCCGAAAGGCGCGACCCGTGCCACGCTGAAACTGAAGAACGACGAAGGACTGATCAATCTCGCAGTTGGCGACGTGCTGATCTTCGTTGAGAAGCGCAATCCGCAAAACGTCGAGAACACCGGCAAAGGCGCCGAACAAGAAGCGGATCCATCGCACCGTCACGCAGTTCGCTTGACTGCCGTGCAGCTCAATACTGATCCGTTGTTCAAGGAGCCGGGAACCAACCAGGACATGCGGGTTGTCGACATTGAATGGACCGGCGCGGACGCACTGCCGTTTGCATTATGTCTCTGGGACATACGCCTCGGTGGTTCGCCCGAACAAACAGTGCCGGTAAGCGTCGCGCTGGGAAACATCGTACTCGCAGATCACGGCCAAACGATCACAGACGAAGCGTTGCCGCAAGTACCGAAAACCGTTCCTGCGCTTACAAAGGTACAACCGCGCACTGCCAGTTCGTGTGAGGCGCAGGTATTAGTGCCAACTGCTCCACGCTTCAGGCCAGAACTCGGTCAGTCGCCCGTCAGCCAGTGCGCGCCATACGATCCCGCGAACCCACCCACGTCTGCAACCGCCACGATTCAGTTGTTGATCGAGGACGAGAGGCAGTTACCGTTGCCGGCAGTCTCATTACGCGAGCGGGGAATACAAGGCAGTTGGTTACCGCGACGCGATCTGCTCGACAGCAATCCTACTGATAAGGCTTTCGTCACCGAGGTCGAAACAGATGGTTCGGCCTATCTTCGTTTCGGAGATGGCCAACTCGGCTTGCAGCCTGCGCCCGAAACCCAGTTGCTCAGTACCTATCGTGTCGGCAATGGTCCAGGCGGAAACATCGGCGCCAAAACTCTCGCGCACATCGTGACCGGCGAAGCGATCAAAGAAAACGGCGTCACGAATTTCCTGCCGGCGCAAGGTGGCATTGAAGCGGAGACGATCGAAGAAGTGCGCCAACGCGCGCCCAGTGCTTTCAGAAAGAAGGAGCGCGCCGTTACTTCGTCTGACTACGAAGAGATCGCCACTCGCGAGGACGTCGCCGAGAGTTGCGACCTCGACGTCCAACGTGCCGCCGCGACACTCCGCTGGACCGGTAGCTGGTACACGATGTTCCTGACGATCGATCGCTTGAAGGGTCGCGAGGTCGATAAAACCTTCGAAGAAAAGCTGCGCTCGTGTCTCGAACGTTTTCGCATGGCCGGTGAAGATCTGGAAGTCGATGGGCCACATCCGGTGTCGCTGGAGATCGTGCTGGGAGTTTGTGTGAAGCCCGGCTACTTCTTCAGCGACGTCGAGCAGGCGTTGCTCGAGGTCTTCAGCAATAGAGTTCTTCCCGACGGCCGTCTCGGCGTTTTTCATCCCGACAACTTCACTTTCGGACAACCTGTTTTTGCGAGTTTTCTCATCGCTACGGCGCAGGCCGTTACCGGTGTCGAGTCCGTCAACTTGAAGAAATTTCAACGCCAGGGAACCGACAGCGACGAGGCACTGCTGGCCGGCAAGTTGACGCTGGGCCGGCTGGAGATCGCGCGGCTCGATAACGATCCGAATTTTCCTGAACGAGGCGTGTTTACTCTCGAACGAGGCTGACGATGATTTCCGCTGATGATGCCATCACTGATCTGAACGACTGCGGGTGTTGCGAAGGCATTGCCCCCGAAACGCCGCTCACCGTTTTCAATCGTCCCGGCTTGTCGGCGATCGTCTATCGTGCCGGCAATCACGAGCAGTTCAAAGACACGCTCGTGTCGCGTCTTTCAGGGTTGAACGAACCGGCGTTGCGCAAGCTGACGACGCGCGATGACGACGACTTCTCGATCGCGCTGCTTGATGCGTGGGCCACAGTCGGCGACGTGCTGACTTTCTATCAGGAACGGATTGCCAACGAGTCCTACCTGCGCACTGCGACCGAGCGCTTGTCCGTCCTCGAACTCGCTCGCTTGATCAATTACCAGTTGCGGCCGGGCGTCGCGGCCAGCGCGTACCTCGCGTTCACGCTTGAAGATGCGCCGGGCGCGTTGGGCCAGGCGCAAGCCGTCGGCACAACGGCGCAGATCTCGCCCGACAAGTTGCCTCCGATCGTCATCAGCAGCGGGACGAAGGTGCAAAGCATTCCCGGTCCGGGAGAACAGGCACAGACGTTCGAAACCGTTGAGGAGATCCAGGCTCGCGTCACGTGGAACGCGATCAAGCCGCGGCTGACCCAGCCACAAACGATCTCCACCACGATGATGACCGTCTTCTTTGCAGGAACAGCCACGAACTTAAAACTCGGCGACCGGCTGTTGCTCGTCGACTCGAACAACAACTCCGGGATCAAAGCGATTCAGAAAATAACTGAAGACGATGATGCCAAGACGACCCGTGTAGATTTCGCCACCGACCCGCCACCGCTGCCGGCTTACACGAGGCCTTCGAATCTGGCAGTCGGCCTGATCAGCGCGTTTCAGGACCGGGTCGTTCTCTCCAACAATAATTCGGTGCAGATCATTTCGCAGACCTGGCGGGCTCAGGACCTTTTCGCGCTCACACAGATTCAGGGATGGAGCTTGCCGGCGCTGGAAAGAAACATAACGCAACACACGTCAGTGCCGTCGCTGTTAAGCAAAGCAGGTGTGTTCGCGTTTCGGCAACAAGCGGGCATCTTTGGTCACAACGGTCCTTTTTACAAGAGTCTGCTAAAGGCGGATAGCTCATTTCTCTACCCGACCGACTGGGACACGAACGGATTCGAGATCTGGAAAGACTCGTTAACGGGACCACCAGCCACCTATTACACCGACGCCGACATCTTTCTCGAGCGCAGCTTCACTGGTCTCACTAAAGACAGTTGGATCGTGCTGGAACTCACCGACTCGTCCGGAGTTACTCCGACACCGTACATGGTCGTCGATGTCAAAGAGGTGTCGGTCGCCGGCTTCGGCATCAGTGGAAAATCGACTGGTCTGAAGTTAGCCAAAGCGGATGGAACGGTGCTGGCTTCCAATCCAACGGACAAGCCTGCGAAATTCCTCGTGCGCCGGACGAACGTCCTGGTCCAGAGCGAGCAACTGACGCTTGCTGAGTTGCCGATACCGGGACCACTCGATCCGGCAAGTGTCGCGGCCGACGGAATTACGCTCGATGGTCCATATATCGATCTGAAGCAGGGACAAAGAATCATCATTACCGGCGAGCGCGACGATCTCAATGGTGTGATTGCGAGCGAGTCGCTGATTCTCAAAGATGTCGTTTTGGAAGCAGGCTTCACCGTACTCACGTTCACCAAGACGCTGCAATACAGCTACATCCGCAACACGGTCGTCATCAACGGCAACGTTGCGCTTTCAACCCACGGCGAAACGGTAACCGAAACGTTAGGCGGCGGTGACGCCACGCAGGAATATCAGCGTTTTGTTTTGAAGCAACCGCCGGTCACTTACGTAACCGCCGCCAATCCCAGCGGCGCGTCGTCGACACTCGAAATTCGCGTGAACGACATTCTCTGGCACGAGGTGCCTGACTTCTACGGTCATGGTCCAAACGAACGCATCTACATCACACGGCTTGATGACGACGGTAAGACCACAGTGATCTTCGGCAATGGTGAAACCGGCGCCCGCTTGCTGACTGGTCAGGAGAACGTGAAGGCCAAGTATCGCAAAGGCATCGGCTCTCCCGGTCTCGTTGGCGCGAATCAACTGACGCAATTGATGACGCGGCCGTTGGGTCTCAAAGGGGTGACGAATCCAAATGCTGCCAGCGGCGCTGCCGATCCCGAGAAACTTCAGGACGCGCGTCGCAACGCGCCACTGACGATCCTGACTCTCGGTCGCATCGTCTCCTTGCAGGACTACCAGGATTTTGCGCGCGCGTTCAGTGGCATCGATAAAGCACTCGCGACTCCAGTCCAGCTTGGTGAAAAGAGCGGCGTGTTCGTGACCGTCGCGGGCACCGCGGGCGCTGAAGTCGCCGGTGATAGTTCGCTCTTCACGAGTCTGCTCACCGCGATTGAAGAATCAGGCGATACGACTGTGCCGTTCGTACTGAAGTCTTTTCAGCCGCGCTTCTTCAGATTGGCAGCGCAGGTAAAGCTCGATCCGGAATTCCTGCCGGACAAGGTGCTGGCGCAGATAGAGCAGAAGTTGCGCGACAGCTTCTCGTTTCAGGCCCGCGACTTCGGCCAACCGGTGCACGAGAGCGAAGTCATTGCGTTGATTCAGAGTGTCAGCGGCGTTGTTTCAGTAAACATCACGGGCTTCTATCGATCGGATGAGAGTCCAACTGTGCACGTCCATTTGGTGGCCAAAGTGCCCGCGCCGGGTGGAACTGATCTGTCGCCGGCGGAGATCCTGATGCTCGATCCACAGCCGTTGACCTTCGAGGTACTGAAATGAGTGTTGATGTGAACCAGCTCTACGAACTGCTCCCGGCCGTCTACCGCATTCGCGATGCGGAGCTCGCGAAGCAGTTGGAAGAGGCGGGAGGACCTCCGCAGGAAGGGCCGCTCAAAGCGCTGCTCACCGTGATCGCGGAACAGGTTGCGGTACTCGAAGAAGATCTGGCTCAGCTTTACGACGATCAGTTCATCGAGACCTGCGCGAATTGGGTCGTGCCATATATCGGCGACCTAGTCAGCGCCCGCCGCGTGTTTGTGTTTCCCGGAGCACGCTTCACCGAACGTGCGTTCGTCGCGAATACGATGGCTTATCGCCGGCGCAAAGGCACGGCCGCAGTGCTCGAACAATTGGCCCGCGACGTTACCGGTTGGAATGCAAACGTTGTCGAGTACTTTCAATTGCTCGCGACCACTCAGTACATGAATCACATCCGTCTCGACAACCTCTCGGTCGCAAACGTTCGCAATTCCGCGCCACTCGAGTTCGTTTCCACCCCCTTCGACAAAGTGGCCCATACGGCGGACGTACGCCGCATTGCTTCAGGTCGCGGTAAATACAACATACCGAACATCGGCATCTATTTGTGGCGGCTTAACAATTACTCGATCACGCGCGCGCCCGCTTTCAAACTGGATAACCGCCGCTATCTGTTCGACGCGCTCGGCAAAGACATCGAGCTCTACAACAACCCCGAGACCGAGGATGAGATCACTCACCTCGCCGAACCAATCAACGTCCCGCTGCCCATCACGCGGCGTGTGCTGCATCGCGATCTGGATCAGTATTACGGCGTAGACCACGATCAATTCAGAAGCATTCTGGTCAATCTCAACGGTACTGACATCGCGGCCGTAACGACGAACGCCAGTCCTCCGCAAAAAGTGATTGACGTCTGCGACTTGAGCGACATCACTGATGGCGCCGGTAACGTCATCGGCTGGGCGCACAAACCGAAAAATCGCATCTCGATCGATCCCGTTTTGGGCCGGCTCGCCTTCCCGGAAAATGATCCACCACCGCGCAGCGTACAGGTGAGCTACAACTACGGGTTCAGCACCGAAATGGGCGGAGGCGAATATGGCCGCGGCGCGACTTTCAGCAATTTGGAAACAGTGATCAGAGTGCCGACGGATCGGCCGACACTGCAAGCAGCGATCGCGGCGTTGTTTCCCCAAGTCGCGTCTTCTACCGAACTTCCCGGTGGTGCGATCGAAATCGAGAAGCCGGCGAGTGTGGCGGACAGCGTCTATCACGACTTGAGCGGGACCATCACGATACCCGCCGGCAAAGTGATCGAGGTCCGCGGCGCGGACCAACATCGACCGGTGATCCGGCTCAATGGTGACTGGTCCATTACCGGCGGTGGCGAGGGTCAACTGCTGCTGAACGGATTGGTAATCACGGGTGGGAGTTTGCGCGTGCCGGCAACCGCGAAACTGCGCACGTTGCGGTTAACTCATTGCACCGTTGTACCCGGTCCCGTTCAGGCGCCCGTGACCAGTCCGCCTTCGGGTTTGAATCCCGCACCTCAGAGTCTGTTGGTTGAAGCCGCCGACGTGAGTATCGAGTTGGTGTCGAGCATCGTTGGACCGATCGGTGCCGTCGACGGCGCTCAAGTTTCACTACGCGACAGCATCATCGACGCCGGTGGCACAACCAGGGTCGCATACGCTGATGTATTGAGTTTCGCGAGCACATCGCCGCCTGGTTCAACTCCGTTTGGTGAATCGGGCGCGCCGCTGAAGATCGTGAACAGCACGATTATCGGCAAGGTGAACACGCTCACGATGCAGTTGGCGTCGAACACGATCTTCTACGCCGATTTACTGCCGGGTGATTCGTGGCCGGCGCCGGTTTACTCGGAGCGTTTACAAGCTGGTTGCGTGCGCTTCTCGTATGTGCCGCCAGGCTCGCGCTTGCCGCGCCTGTTTCGTTGCCAGCCCGCGGATCCCGCCGACGCGACGCGCGTACGGCCGATATTCACTTCATTGCGCTACGGTGATGCTGCTTATTGCCAGCTCAGCACGCTCTGCGCAGAGGAGATTCAGCAAGGAGCAGACGACCAGGCGGAGATGGGCGCATTTCACGACCTGTATCAACCACAACGCAAAGCGAACCTCAGCGCCAGTCTCAACGAGTATCTGCGTTTCGGATTGGAAGCAGGAATTTTCTTCGCCAGTTAGCCCCTCAAGGGATGGAGGACCATCATGCCAGGTGATTACAGCCGCAGATTATTTCGCAAGAACAAACATTATAGCGGCGTCCTAATGCAACAAGGACGCGTGCAACTCGACGCCGACTGGAACGAACAGTTGGACCTTCAGTTGTATCGCACGGATACGGAAGCGATTGACGTCATTGGGAGCTGCGGCGTACCGCGGAAGAATGGTGGTTTCCTAATCGGCTCGGGATCCGGCGGACAGGATCTGACGATCTCTGCCGGACGCATCTACGTCGATGGCCTGTTGTGTGAACTGGAGCAAGCCTCCACTTACACGACGCAACCGTATCTTCCTAATCCGGACCTGACGAGCGTCATTACGAGTCCGCCCACCAGCCCTCCTGGTCCAACGCGGAGACTCAGCGTCCCAGACGGACACTACGTGATCTACCTCGATGCGTGGCAACAGGAGCGCACTGCGCTCGACGATCAGTTGATTCGCGAGGTGGCGCTCGGTGGACCAGACACGACCACCAGACTGCAAAATGTTTGGCAGGTAAAACTGCAACGCGTCGCTGTCACGAGTCCGCCGACTAGTCCTCCGGGTGGCTTCGTCTGCAAGACGGCGTTTCCTGAATTTCAGCAGCTAACCGCGGCGAGTACCGGTACGTTGAACGCGCGGACCTCGCCTCCGAAACCCGAAGACGATCCTTGCCTTTTGCCGCCTACGAGTGGTTATAGCGGGCTCGAGAACCTGTTGTACCGGATCGAGATTCAGAATGGCGGCACGTTAACCGTTGCTGGTGGTCCAGTCACGTTCAAGTGGTCTCGCGATAACGCGTCAGTGGAAACGTCAGTTGTCAGCATCTCAACAGACCTCGTCACCGTTAAAGACACGGGCAAAGACGAACTGTTGAGTTTTGCGAACAACCAGTGGGTCGAAGTCGTCGACGAAGAATCGACGTTGAAGGCCACGCCTCGTCCTTTGGTCCAGACCGACAGCGTTCCGACGGCACACGAAATCAACTTTAAGACGTCGTTACAAAGTTTTGCGAGCTTAATACCCGGACTCAAATTGCGACGTTGGGACCAGTCCGGCAGTGCCGATGAAAACGGTCTGCCGGCGACGCCGAACGTATGGCTGGATATCGAAGCCGGAGTTCAAGTGCAGTTCTCGCCGGGCACTTATCGCTCGGGCGATTACTGGTTAATACCGGCTCGCACCATCACGCGTGAAATCGAGTGGCCGCCCTTTAAGATCCCAAATACGCAGCCTATTCCCCAGCCTCCACGAGGCGTACGGCATCATTTCTGTAGGCTGGCGCTGTTAGAAGTGAACAATGGTTTATTGCAGCTTAAAGACTGTCGGCCGACTTTTCCGCCGCTCACGGAATTGCTTAACTTTTTCCACGTCGGAGGCACAGGACAGGAAGGGGCGCCTAGCGCAACACTGCCGTGCCCGCTGGAGGTGGGTGTAACGAACGGTCATCTTCCGGTTTCGGGGGCCAGGGTTAGATTTGCGGCTGGTCCGGGGGCCGGTGTGTTGCATGCTACTACTGGCTCTGGCTTAGCCGTGATTGTCGAGACCGACCAGGATGGTGTGGCCCAATGTGTCTGGGAGCTGGGAGCGGCACAACAAAGACCGGTCTGTCTTCAGGTCGAAGCAACACTATTGGACGACCAGGGCCAGCCACTTGCTCCCGCACTTCATTTCAATGCCAGTCACACTGCCGGTGTCGCCGCAGAGCCGGGAATTGTTGTCAGGCGAATCATCGCCACTGCCGATAACGAGCCGCTCGAAAATGATCAACTTGTTCCAGTCTCTCGACTACGGGGAGGGATCATGATCGTCTGCGATCAAGCCATTGCGCCTAACGCAGGCGGAGGATCTCCGCCGCCCCCCAGCATCCTTCCGGACAGCGCCATTGCCGGTAAGCCTACCTGTTATGTAACTCTCGACCTGCCTTATCCAATTGGCGGGGACGTGGGTTTTTGGGACTTCACGGGAATTTTCGGATTTCAACCACTGATCCTGGGGGGACAAGTATCAATTAAAGAACAAGCAATGGTTTGGATACCGTCAACGGTGGCAAATGACTGGTTGCAGCGCATCTTGTTCAACAGATTACTAGGGCGACAGATTACTGATCGCGTGCTGGCGCATTTGACCATCAAGGGCAATTTCATCTTTGCTCGGGGAAATCCCAATCTGAATTTGGACGGCGACGTGTTTGGACGGCCAACGGCCGCGGATAGAATCGATCTGGATCTCCCCAGTGGAGATAACCGCAGAGGTGGCGATCTTAACATGTGGTTTTGGTTGACCCCACCGGAAGCACCAATCGGACTTGCCTCGTTGGTCCTTAACCCGACTGCTGTCATCGCTGGCAACCCTTCACAAGGCACAATCACCCTCAATCGCGCGGCCCCCACAGGTGGCGCGGTCATTAGCATTTTGAGTTCCAATACAGGTATGGCAACAGTTCCAACGGCAATTACGGTGCCTGCCGGAGCTACTAGTACAACGTTCCCGATTCAGACGATTCCCGGGGGCGCAGGACAAGTAACCATTACGGCCAACTTTGGCGGTGCTAGCTTACCTGCTCAACTCACCTTGGTACGCTTGGTCTCATTGACGGTTGCTCCAACTCAGGTCGGCGGCGGCGATCAGCCGACCGGAACCGTCAACCTTAGTGGCGTGGCGCCGCCAGGTGGCGCCGTGGTGAATCTTTCAGTTCCAGCCCCGCTTAGCGTTCCACCAGCCGTTACCGTCCCACCCGGAAAGGTTAATGCGTCCTTTGTTGTTCGAACGGTAGTAGGCGCGAACGGAGGGTTCGATATCAGGGGCTCTCTAAATGGAGTGGAGGTATCCGCCAGGCTGTTAGTAATAACGATTGGTTAGAAGAGACCAGAGTTGGATTCCAAACCGCTCGACTGCTGGAGTGGCGGCTATGAACACGCTGGCTGACTTCCAAAACATACACAGGGGCTCAACCATCATGGTATGTGGTTGCGGCGAGTCTCTGAATGAACTGACGGAACCCGAGCGATTTATTACCATCGGTGTCAACGATGTCGGCCGGCGATTTCATCCGAATTACCTGGTCGTGGTTAATCCTCGTAACCAGTTTTCCGGCGATCGGTTCAACTACGTCGAAAGCTCGAAGGCTTCGTATCTCTTCACGCAACTTGATCTCGGGCTGTCGCGCGAGAATGTGGTGCGGTTTGATCTCGGCGTGAGTGGTGGGACGGATCTCTCAGATCCAAACGTTCTTCACTACACTCAGAATTCGCCGTATGTCGCTCTGTGTCTGGCGGTCCACCTGGGCGCCAAACGCATTGGCGTGATCGGCGTTGATTTCACCGATCATCACTTCTTTGCACCGACTGGCCGGCACGCGCTCGAGCCGCAACTCGCACTGATCGACAAACAATATCAACAGCTTTACGAAGCGATCATCGCAGCCGGTATCGAGGTCTTTAACCTCAGCAGCACCAGCCGTCTTACTGCGTTTCCCAAAATGTCCTTGTCGGCGTTCTCCACTTCCGCGACTGTCTCCGCGCCCGCTGCGAAGGACGTCACCGGCAAGAGAATCTTCTTCATCAACTACAGGTTTCTCTCGTGCGGCGAGGTGTTCAGTGATGGTCTGCGAAACGCCGCGCGAAGTATTGATTTGTCGTTTCAGGACGCGTATTGGGACGACGCGCAGTTGGCGGCGAAGATTCAACAGTTCAAGCCCGACTGGCTCTTCGTGATCCATGGCCGAAGGTTTGTCGAGCGATGGGGCGGCCGTTTTCCCGGTGTGAAGAAAGCTGTGTGGCTGCTCGATGAACCATATGAGGTGGACGATACCGCCAGGTGGTCAGGTGAGTTTGACGCCGTATATCTCAACGATCCGAGTACAGTTAAGTGTCACCGCAATGCCCGCTACCTGCCCGTTGCTTATGACCCCGAAGTACACAATGAAAATGGTCATACAAGAAATTACAAAGTAGGGTTCGTTGGCGGTCACAATGAAGCGCGCGAGCGATACCTGCTCGCACTACAGGAGGCAGGGCTTCTGTCGTACGTGGTGGGCGGTCCCTGGAAGTCTGCCATCCTTCGTGGTCTCTGTCTCGCTCTTAACATCCCTGCCGGCGCCACCGCCGATCTCTACCGGCAAACCAAGATTGTAGTGAACCTGTTCCGAGAGATCCATCACTTTAACCAGAGTGGAATTCAACCGTATTCGATGAATCCGCGTGTTTATGAGGCATTGGCCTGCGGTGCAGTTGTCGTGTCGGAAGCCAGGGACGAACTGACCACCGTGTTTCCTGATGTTCCACTCTTTTCTAGTTCTAACCAGTTGGTCGATACCGTCGGTAATCTGGTCCGAAATCAAGAGGCTTACACGGCCGTAAAAAAAGCATGTCAGGAAAGGATTCGAGCGCACAGTTATAGCGAACGTTTGTTACAAGTTCTGAAGACTCTGGACTTTCCAAATGAGCGCACGTCACTCGAACAAGAGTCTGGCAAGGAGGTGGCGATGACAAAGATTCACCCTTCATCTGTATCTCTGAACGGCTGGGAGCTGTGCGGGCAAGCCGCCAAAACGAGCGCTGAAGGTAGTTTTGTGTTCAGCAAAGCGGTCGACCAGGGACCGGGAACAGAGCAGGGGCTCGCTAGCAATGATGCCTATCAGGACGTCGAATTAGATTTTGAGGTCAATCCGGGGCACGACTCGTGCTTCATAGCCAAGGTGCGTCAGGCTAGCCGGCTCGATCAAGCTACGAATTCGTATCATCTTTTCTGCCATCCTTATCATACCTATCTGGCTCGGCATAACCATGTCTTTCAGAATGTTCAACTCAAGCGCCAGCAATGGCAGCATATCAAGCTAAGGTGCTACGACAGCAGGATCGAACTCAACCTAGATGGAGTTTTGGTGGCGAGTGTGGCCGACGAAAAGCTGAAGGATGGTTATTGCTTCGTCGGCGTTAAATGCGGCAGAGTGTTGCTCCGTAACCTGACGCTGCGTACGTTAACTCGCTCTGGCATTGAAATTGAGCGGGCGCGAGACGTGTCCGGCTTCGTCCCTAACGACCTGCCGGCGTTTACAGTCCTTCATAGTACAGAACGAAAGGAATCGCCTGTCGTCAGTATCGTCACGACGGTCTATGATCGGGTGGGTCATCTGGCAGAGTGTCTGCGGTCGGTGGGCCAGCTACAATATCGTAATTTCGAACACATCATTGTTTCCGACCATCCGCCCGAGTCTGTGGTTCGAAGCATTCAGAGTCTGCTAAAGACCGAGACGGGTGCATTGACTTACGCCAACCTCCGCGAGCGAGCGAACAATTGGGGCATCGCACCGGCTTCAGTGGGACTTTACCTCGCGCGTGGTCGATATGTGTGTTTCCTTTCCGACGACAATGGGTATACGCCAGAGCATTTCGATCCGTTGGTCAAGGTTCTCGACGAGAATGGCGACATCGCTTTCATCTATAGCTCGTGCCAATACGCTGGACGACTGGTACTTCGTAATCCGACGCCCCTGCCAGGGGGAATTGATCTTGGTCAACCACTCTTTAGGAAGGAAATCTTTGATCGCTATTTGCCAGCTAAGCTGCCGTTCGACATGATGGCTTGGGACTGGCACATGATAGAGACGTTCATGCGACATGGCCTCAAGTGGCAGCACATCGATCGCCCAACCTTCCTGTTCCGTTTGGCAGCTTGCACAAGGTGAGGCTTGGGATGATCTCTTATTGCATCGCTTCGTATCGCCCGAATTATTCTTCCCTGTTGATTCGGGATCTAATGCTTAAGACCACTGCGCCGTTCGAGATACTGGTTTGGTTGAACACTGATGACCCTCGCTACGAACGATTTCTGGAAGAACAGCGGGTCGCGGGTGCACCGTTAAAAATAGTCGGGAAAACACCCGAAAACATCGGTATGAAAGCGTACGCGTCGTTATTTCAGCAATCTCGCTACGAATTAATCGTTCAAATCGATGACGATGTGATTACTGTCTCGAAAAAGATCGCCGAGCAAGCTCACGACATTTTTTCAAGGTTTCCGCAGGTGAAACAGTTGGTGGCTGATGTTTGGCAGGATGAATATACAACCGGAGCAAGGCCGCCAATGAGCAACTACCGAGCGTATCAACCGGATTATGGTTTGTATGAGGGTCCGATTGATGGTTGGTTTAGTGTGTTTCAACGCTCGGTGCTGCCTTTAACCCAAGGATTAGGGAACTCCAGCTATTTTCCATTGGGAGCCCAGTTGAAACATCGTCTCCGGGCCAGCGGAAGCCTTGGACTACTGTGCACAAAATTCAGAGTCTTCCACGTGATCGGCCCGCAATATGCTTCCTATTTCGGCATGCTGGATTTCGAGATTGAAAAGTATCGGCGGCTGGGAAGAGGCGACATTGTAGATTGGTATGAGTCGGCAAAAGCAACACTTCCTGAAAAAGCAGAGCTGGAGCCCCGTGTCAAAAGAATTCTTGCGGCGCTGGACTGAGCGATGACCGAAGGAGAGACTCAAACGTTTAGGTACCAACTGGAAGACCAGTCAGTACTGTCAAAACTCAAAGAAACATTCGCCTCGGATGGGGCGGCGGAAAGAGAGCACAACGCACGCCCGGACTCAGCAGGTTTTGGATTGATTCATTATGGTCTCGTCACCAATTTGAGGCCCGAAAGAGTTCTCGTAATCGGATCGAGACATGGCTACGTACCAAGTATCTTGGCCTTGGCTCTGAAAGCTAATGGGTTCGGAACAATTGATTTCGTCGACGCCAATTACAGTGATACTAACCACGGGGCAGACATCGCGTTTGGCGGTGTGGAAAATTGGCACGGCGATCCGGCCGAAAAGTTTTCCTGCTTTGAACTAAGAGACGTCATGAATTTTCATATTCAGCGTTCGTCTGAGTTCTTCTCAAAGTGCCACTCTAAATTTGGTTACATCTATTTGGATGGCGATCACTCGTACGAGGGCAGTCGTTTCGATTTTGAGCAGTCGCTGGAGATTGCCGCCTCCGGGGCGTTAATCCTGTTACATGATGTGGCTGTGACGCAACTTGGTTTCGGGGTCAACCGTCTCTTTGCAGAACTCGAGGAGAATCTTTACAACAAAATTTTCATTTCAGCGTGGCCGGGGCTCGGAATCATTCAGCGAAAGAGTGAAGCGCCCTGGAACCTATGAGTTCGCTACACCCATTGCAATTGCCAAGAATGCAGGAAATTCTTGAGGGCAAGAAATTTTGGGGTTACCTGGACACGGTAGCTCTGCAAACCAGATACGTGCTTGCTGCTCACTTTGTGCGGAATGCGAGGAACATTATCGAGATCGGGGGGTATCGCGATAATCTTATCACCCGTTTCCTGACCGGGTCACATGACTCTGTTTCGGTCTTCAGCCTGGATGCCGAGTTCGAACCATTCGAACAGGAGAGCCTTAACGGAACTCCCTGCCGAGTGCGGCATGTCCGCGACTACTTTCAGAAATACGAGCACCCTACCGAGAGTTTGGGAGTAGTGGCGTTGGGAATCGAAATACTGGGGGATCGCGAACCGTTGTGGGAGCTGCTACGTCAAGCTCAAGTGGTGGTCATTGAAGTTCCCGTAGACCATGCACCGAGCGTCCAGTGGCTAAAAGGAATCCTTGAGAGACTCAACGTTCCAGTGATGTGCCAGATAAACATTGATTACTCCCCCAATGAGGCGCTCCTGCATCACGAACTGGCAAAAACGAATATGAATGTTCCTTTCTGGAAGAGAAACGTCTATGTCGTCGAGCCCCGCGCATCGCGCATGTGAGTCTTCTATGCACCCTTCGTTCTGTCGGGTCCAACTTCCCATGCACGGTTATATCAGGTCAGCCTATGACCAGGAAGGGTTATTCACTAATTCTTTGGAGGCGGCACGCTTATGGCGCTCGGCCATGGACGTCCTCGGAACTGGCATATGTTATGGCAGGTCTGGTCAGCGCCGACAAGCCGAACTCTTGGAATGGACCAAGGCAAATCGATCTCGAATCAGCTAAGAGCCGTAAGTTAGGAATGCGTTCTGTCACTGATCGTCGCCGGAGATTTGCGCAATTCGTTGCCCGATTCCATAACCATGCAGAGCGCCAAGCGAAAGCGCTTTCAGTATTAACATGTCCAGCGTCCCCTGGAGCAAGCCCACCTTTGATTTAGCCAACGGCCACCACCTCCCAGATAATCCAGGGCCACAGCATAGCATAGACTACCCAGACTGTCTAGGGGCGACTTACCGTCACCAGAGGATGTTTCCCGGCTGAGTGACGTTGACTGCGACTGGGCGCTCGCCCGCACACACGAAGTGCCGTAGGGCGAATTTGAGCATCGCCTTCCTCTTGAATGATTTTCCTTCCCGACACCAACGCTTGCATTAGTCTGCTGCGTCGGGGCACGCCAAGCTTGATGGCGCGATGGCAATCTACCAGGGCTGCCAATATCGTACTTTGCTCTGTGGTCGTCTGAACCCGCAATTGGCAATCCGAGATCAGAGCGGCCCTTACCGTTTCAAGTAAGACTGCTTGGCGCTATTATCGCTAAGTGATACGATGCGGATGTGATCGGATCGTTCGCTGATGAAGGGACCCAAAAGATTCACAGCGGCGTGCCGTCAAGGAGATTTCCTCGCGACATTCAACGGGTCGCGCGACGCAAATTGATTCTATCTGGACGAAGCCGAGAATCTGCGCGACTTGTTCTCGCCGCCCGGCAATCAACTTGAGAAATTGAAAGGAGATCGGCGAGGTCAATACAGCATCCGCATCAATGATCAGTGGCGCATTTGTTTCGACTGGACCAACAACCAGGCGGAGAACGTCGAGATAACTGACTACCACTCTTAAAGAGGTGACAAAAATGAAAAAGTTGCCGCCCGTTCATCCGGGTGAAGTTTTACTGGAAGATTTTATGAAACCACATGGGCTGACCGCCTACCGCGTGGCTAAGGACATCGGCGTGCCCGCGTTGCGCATTCACCAGATCGTCAAAGGCGAGCGCGGCATCAGTGCTGATACTGCCCTCAGACTCGCGAGGTACTTCGGGACCAGCGCCGAAGTGTGGGTGCGAATGCAAGCGCGCTACGAATTGGAAATTGCGCAGACCGAACTTGAGAGCAGAATCAGCAAAGAGGTTAAGGTCTTGCCTGACACGCGAGCAAGAGCAGCATGATGCAGCCCTGGCCCATCGCCTGCACCTCAACGGAATGGCGCACTCCGAACGCCTAGCGGCTGCCAAGTCGCCTGGTGCGAAAACTAAACACAGTAACTAAGTCATCTCGCAGCACCTACTCGGCATTAATTCACGTTTACGGAAACGATGACGCTGCGCTAGAGGCGATTGGATTGCGAAGAGTTGGCGATAGAAGACGATTCGTCTTGTGTTTGTGGTCTTAGAGGATGTTTCCCAGGGCTGAGGGACGTTGACCGAGACTGGGCGCTCAACCGCACACACGAAGTGCCGTAACGAAGTGAAGGACTCGGAGCGCAGCGTAACGTTGTGCGGTTGGGCTGTCGCAGATAATAAGAGCGTTAAAGCTGGGAGGTATACAGTCTGACATAAGCACTCCCGTAGGGAAGTGTCGACGTCTTATCTGCGACGAGAAAGATGTGATACTGACCAGCTGGCAGGTCAACTTTGATCTTCTTCTGATCAGTTTCGGAGAAAAACGTCACATCACAACTGTCCCCGCACCTGCCTTCTCGGTATTCGCGTAATTGCTCGTCGCTCATCACTATCAGGCCGACATCGCTTAGTGATACCGATCCCAGCATTCGAGCCGGCTGATCAAGGGTGAATGTGCTCTCCTTTTTTTGGCCAGGTGCGAGCATAAATGATTCGTTCATCAGCGCCGCATATCTTTTAGGCTGGGCGTATTGCCGCTCAGTATTTCCATCCGGAGCTGACTCGCGTTTGGATATGATTTTCTCAACTTCTACCTTCTGCTTCTTTGTAAGTCCATCCGGTGTCGGCTTAGGTGCTGGTGTTATAACAGGCGTCGCCATCGGAAACGGCGTAGGCGAAGAGTGTGAAAGAATCTTCGGAACTTCATAGCTGTAATAGGTCACATCGGCGATCGCAAACAGTGCGAGTAGCGCGACGAGCAAAGCGGCGAACCACGCGAGCCACCGGGAGCTTTGCTGCTTCGTCGTGTCAAGAGGTTGCACAGGGACAGGTTGACGCTTGCGTTCATCAATGGCCGTTGGCTGGTGTCAGGGACTAGTGGGAAGGATCTTAGAATTTGGGACTTACAGACGCGCCAGTTCAAAAGCGTTTCTGGCCATTCCCTCGCTATCAATTCGGTGGCGTTTACAGCAAACGGCAATTGGTTGGCTTCTGGAAGTGATGACCGAACAGTGCGGCTTTGGCACACAGACACGCAGACAGGAACCATTACAACGATGCGCAGTCTCAAAGAGAACAAGGGTGGGATTACCGACCTTGCATTTAGCCCTGATGGAAGCTTGCTCGCCTCGGCGGGTGAAGACGCAGCATTGAAGCTCTGGAAAGTAACAACGGGTGAGGGGCGTGCGTTCAAAGATCATGGCGAGCCAATTGAGGCGGTTGCCTTCAGCTCAGATGGTAGCAAGCTAGCTTCTGGGGGCTTCGATAATCTTATTGATATCTGGGAGGTAAAAACTGGCGAGAAACTCAAAACACTTCGCGGGCACAATGAGATAGTCTGGAGCGTATCCTTCCTGCCAGATGGTCGGCACCTCGTCTCTGCAAGTGAGGATGGCGAAGTCAGGCTCTGGGACATTGAGTCGGAAAGCTACGAGACTTTAATAAGGGTTTCATGCGGCGCGAACTCTCTGGCTATTAGTCCTAATCGCCCTGAAATCGCCGCGGCGTTTTCAGACGGCAACGTCAAACTGTTGCCGCTCAAGAAATGAGCTAGCAACGGCGCGCGCCCAAGGATGATTGTTGTCGTTTAGCAAATCTAGACCTTAAGCCGCTTCGCAACGTTGAGATCGTGCCCGCGTGAAACATTTGGGCGCTGAGCGGAGTACCATTAGGG
>Ga0070708_100000236_pt1 | contig 41014 bp, 33 predicted proteins | sample KBSK5503metaG_FD_65469 | JGI IMG/M metagenome (GOLD analysis project Ga0070708, IMG submission 65469) | Corn, switchgrass and miscanthus rhizosphere microbial communities from Kellogg Biological Station, Michigan, USA - KBS K5-50-3 metaG | ecosystem: Host-associated > Plants > Roots >... | reverse complement strand
CATCGCCGAAGACGGAGCGGAAGATGTTGCTGATCTCCACTCCTCGTTTGGCAATTCGGCGCCAGCACTTCTCGTAGTCGAAGTGCGGATTGTACTGGGGATCGTCGACAATCCATGCAACGCCGTTCCAGGTGTTGTCGAAATTGAGCGGCGAATTGGGGTTGCCGACGAGCTCATCGCTGGCCGCCCGGCAGTTCTCGTGAGTTTGAGTATAGAGGAAATTCCACAGTTCGTTGCTGTACTCGATGTAGAGGTTGAGATTGGAATTGAGGGGCGGATAGGCCGGATCCGCCCGTGGGCCCGGATAGGGATTCACGCCATCGGTCCCGTAGGCGAACGCCTGCGCAACGTTGCGAACGTAATCGTCGGTGGCGTTGAAGGGGATATCGATCCAGGCGTCGGTCCCCAACTCATTGCTCAGGCGAATGTCGTGCTCCCACGGACCGCCGATTCCCAGCCAGCCGTAGCGCCCTCCGGGATTTCGATTGAACGAAGCCCAGGAGGGAAGCGGGCGATCCCGCCAATTCACCTGCGCGCTGAAGTCGGTGCCGTTGAAATCCTTGAAGCGAATCACCTTGAATTTCGACAGCTCCGCCTTGGCGGCGCGGTTGAACAGCTCGGAGGCCGGATGCGTCTCGGTGGAGCCGGGCGACATCGGCCGCAGCAGTTTGATCGCGGTAACCCCCGACCCGGCGGCGCTCGAGTCGGTGCGCTTCGTCCGGGCGAAATCCAAATAGAAGAAGATCGATGACGCGTTGGTATGATTAAAGGTACCGCTGCTGGTATTCGTTGCCGGGTCATAGGAAAGGGCGATGTTCCCGATGGCCGGGCCTGACACGCTGGCCTGGCCGGTGAAGGAAAGGGCGTACGTCCCATTCATCTGGTCGATTCCCGCCCAGACGACGAAGGAGAAATCGGTGGTGGGCCAGCCATCCGCGTCGACGGGTACGCGATTGGGGCCGGTGCCGCTGGTGTTTACCTCCCTGAAGTCGCGCGACGAGCGAACCACGTCGGCGTAGAGACGATCGTCCATCCAGTCCGACGTTCCGCTGACGTTGATGCCGATCAGATTGTGTTTGATGGGGATACTAAAGGCCACCGGGGGAGTCCGAGCGGAGCAGGCGGTCACGGCAAGGAGCAGCCCTGCGAAGAAGAATCCCGGTGAGCCCTTCATGGCGGTCACCAGATAACAGAGAAGCGGGCTCAACTCGACTGATTTTTGCCGCGGGTGGAACGGGGGAGGCCGCCGAACGAAGGGGCTCCAGTATTCAGCCGGTTACTGCAAGGCCACTTGATCCACCGCGAAGGTACCGGCGGCCGCGCGCACGATCACGCCATGCAGCCCGGGATCGACCGTTCCCGCGTCGAAGACCAGGTCGCCTTGACCGGCATTGAGCGTGCCGAGGGAAGCTCCATCGAGATAGACCCGCACCTGGGCACCGCTGGCGGCGGAGACGGACACGACGACATTTCTGGAAATGGAGTCGCTGGCCCGAAACGGATAACTCGCCCAGTTGAGGTTGTCGCTCCCGCGGGTTGCGGTAAAACTGAGGCCATCTGGAATGGGCGGGCAACCGAAGATCGAGCAAAGGCTGGCCATGTTCCCGGCAACGCTTCCGGGAACCGGAGTGCCATAGCTGATGGGAGCCATCGCGGTGGCATTGAGCTGGTCAATGCCTTTCAGCTTCGCGGTCGCCAGGTTGTTGATGGTGGGGGTGAAGCCCCACTGATAGTCGCCCGCAGCCTGGAAGTAGACGAACAGGTCTCCACCAAAACTGCTCCAGGCGTTGTGCATCGACACGATGGTGGTGGTCATTCTCGGATCATCCACCGCTTGAGCAGAAATGGCGTCCCTCGGGCCATTGATGGTGTCGAGGCCGGGACCACCTTCATAGCAGACGCGCTTCAGGCCCAGGGCGACCGCGATCGCCGCGTCCGTTCGCAGGCTCGGCGCCCAGCCCGCGGGCGTCATCTCGGGGCTCGAGAACAACGCTGCGACACCGGTCACCGTGTCGGGCGGACTGTAGTAGCCACTTCCTCCCGCACCGTAGAAGTAGTAGCTCGGCGGATGGGGGTTGGAGACGAAGTTGCCCTCCCCGTTGTCGAAGTATCCGAACATCATCTTCATCGCCGCGGCGAAGGTCCCTTGTCCGTTGTTCTGCTGGGTCATCAGAACCGGCCGGATGCGAGCGCCCATCGCGGCATCGCCGAAGACGGAGCGGAAGACGTTGCTGATCTCCACTCCCCGTTTGGCAATTCGGCGCCAGCATTTCTCGTAGTCGAAGTTCGGATTGTAATGGGGATCGCCAACAATCCATGCAACGCGGTTCCAGGTGGCGTCGTAATTGAGCGGTGAATTGGGATTGCCGACGAGCTCATCGCTGGTCGCCCTGCAGTTGTCCTGGGTTTGGGTATAGAGGCTATTCCAGAGCTCGTTGCTGTACTCGATGTAGAGGTTGAGATTGGAGTCGAGAGGTGGATAGGCCGGATCCGCCCGCGGGCCCGGATAGGGATTTGCTCCATCGCTCCCGTACGCGAACACCTGGGCGACCTTGCGAACGTAGTCGTCGGTGGCGTTGGCGGGGATGTCGATCCAGGCGTCGGTCTGCAGCTCATTGCTCAGGCGAATGACGTGCTCCCACGGACCGCCGATTCCCTGCCAGCCGTAGCGCCCTCCGGGATTTCGGTTGAACGAAGCCCAGGAGGGCAACGGGCGATCGCTCCAGTTCACCTGCGCGCTGAAGTCGGTGGCGTTGAAATCCTTGAAGCGAATCACTTTGAACTTCGACAGCTCCGCCTTGGCGGCGCGGTTGAACAGCTCGGAGGCCGAATGCGTCTCGGTGGAGCCGGGAGATGTCGGCCGCATCAGCTTGACCGCAGTAACCCCCGACCCGACGGCGCTCGAGCCGGTGCGCTTCGTCCCGTTGAAATTCAAGGAGAAGAAATGCGTGGACGGGTCGGTAAAACTCAACGGACCGCTGCTGGTATTCGTTGCCGGGTCATAGGAAAGGGCGATGTTCCCAATGCCCGTTCCGGATACGCTGGCCTGGCCGGTGAAGGAAAGGGCGTACGTCCCATTCATCTGGTCGATTCCCGCCCAGACCACGAACGAGAAATCGGTAGTCGGCCACCCATCCGCGTCGACGGGTACGCGATTGGGGCCGGTGCCGTCGGTGTTTGCGTCCCTGAAGTCGCGCGAGATGCGGACCACGTCGGCGTAGAGACGTTCGGCCATCCAGTCCGACGTTCCACTGACGTTGATGCCGATCAGATTGCGTTTGCCTCCGGTGGCCGAATCGGAGATCGGGGGCCAAATCGAAAGCGTTGACCTTCCGCAGCCAAGGAAGAGGACGAGCAGCGGCGCGATTCCCGATCTGCGGAACGGGATGTTCAACATTCAGGCAGGCTACGAACCGGCAACTGCTGGCCGCAAGGATGCCTACTTGCGCGTGCGTGCTTGAAAGGATGTTCACCCCTTCGCCCGTGTGCCAATGGACCCCAACGACGCACATTTCGCGCCTTTGGCGCCGAGGAGTCTCTCCTCGGGCGGTGGGCGCGCGCTGCACACCGCCCCCCAATCTCGCCGGCTCCAGCACAACACCACCGTGCGGCTCAGCTCAGCGTGATCTCGGCCCGCGGCATCACCGGGACGGGGCTCCGCCAACGGTTCTTCAACGCCAAGAAGCGCGCTTCAAAGTAGCGGTGCGAAAGGGTGGCGATCCCGACTGCGAGCGGGACCGCCAGAGCGAAGAGGAGCGGGCCCCTTGGCAAGTGCAGCGCCCTCGCGAGCGCCCCGACCGCGATCATGTGGAAGAGATACATCCCGTAGCTCACGGCCCCGAGATGCGTGGCGATCCGATTCACGAGGAGCGGCCGAAGCAGGTGCCGCGGCCGAATGCACACGGAGGTCACGAGTGCCGCGAAGAGAGCCGAGTCGAGGAGCCCATAGTCTTGACGGAGGGTGAGCGCGATGCCAATCGCAAGAGCCACCGCCGGAGCGCTCCATGGCTGTCCCAGCAGCGCATAGAGAAAGCGGAAGCCTCGCGGGCGATGAGTCAAGAGCGCGCCCGCGCAGCCGAGGCAGATGGCCGGGGCGATGTTCGTCAAGGTCCTCACGAGAAGGTTCGACCCTTGCCACCACCAAGACTCGACCCCCAGAACGGCGAGCTCGTAGGCCAAGATTGCCGAGCCCGCGATTGCAAGCGGGGACCACCAGGTCCGGGTGAAGCGCAACACCCACGGCCAGCACAGGTAGAACTGCTCCTCGGTGGCGAGGCTCCAGGCGAAGTAAAAGATGACTCGCGAGTCTCCAACGTGCCAGTCCGCCAAATAGTTGAACGTGTAGGTTAGAAACCAGGGGAGGTTCTTAAAGAAGCCCTCCCGCTCCGGCCCGTGCTCGAGGAGCACCACCAGCACGAGATAGATGCCGAGCACGAGGTAGTAGGCCGGGAAGATGCGGAGCGTCCGCCGCCAGTAGAAGGCGCCCATGCGGATGGAGCCGGTATCCAACTTCTCGCGGAGAAGCAGCGTCGTGATGAGGTAGCCCGAGATGGCGAAGAAGAGGTCTACCCCGAGCGACCCCTTGCCGGGAATCCCGGTGAGGACCGCTCCGTTGGCGGCGTGGTGCCAGATGACGGCGATAATCGACAGCGCGCGCAGCCCGTCAAGCGAATCAAAGTAGCTCGTGCGCAGAAACGCAGCCCTCGCACGATCCATGCCCTGCCCCCATGTATAGGTGTCGCGGATCGCGCGGCGTCCGACAAGTACGTCCATCACCCGACTAACACGGGCGGGCCGCATTTGGAAGCGCGGGGAGCGGATCCGCGCGTCACAATTCGGAGACGAGCGGGTCACGGCTTCGCCGAGAGTAGGCGGCGCAATTCGGACGCGAGGTGCTGCGCTTCCGCCCCTTCCAGCATCGAAAGGTGATCGCTGGGAACCCGGATCAGGTCCAGCCCACCCCCGGCGATCTGGCGCCAGCCGAGCCGGAGGTCGAGCTCGCCGCTCAGGTAGGGGTAGTCCACCTGCTCGCCGAGGATCAAGGTAATCCGGCCGTCCCACTTCGGATGGTGCTCTCGCGAGAAGGCGAGGATGGCGGCGCGGATGCGGCGATCCACCTGATCGTAGAGCGACCCGGTCGGAAAATTCTGCTCTTCGGGAATCCGGCCGGTGATCCAACGATGGAGGCGTCGCTCTACCCCGCGGCCCAATCCCGCCAGCTCCTCCAGCGGCTCGTTGCGCATACGGCGCAGGTGCCAGCGCAGGTGCTGCATCGCCTTGGCAGCGCGGTCGCGAGCGGTGAGCCGGCGCGGAACTGGCGCGTCGAAGACGACCACCCGTGTCACCTCCGCACCTTCCGCGGAGAGCTGGCGGGCCATCTGCAGCGCGATCCAGGCGCCGGACGAATAACCGAGGAGGGTATACGGCGGCGGCAAGCCCGCCCGGAGCGCAGCCACATACGAGGTCGCGCGCGTGCGCAAGTCGACGGGCGCATCGAGAACGACCGGGCTTTCCAGTGAGTAGACAGGCTGGTCGGCTCCAAGCAGGCGCGAGACCTCTCGATAGGGGATGGAGCTCATCCCGCTGCCGCCGGGAAGCCAGCAGATCGGCGGTTGGGTCCCGCGCGTTTGCAGTCCGACGAGCGCGGGCGAGGCATCCGTTTCCGCGCTTTGCTCGCGGATCAACGCCTGAGCCATGCCCGCCACCGTGGAGCCTCCATCGAAGAAAGTGGAAAAGCGCAGCCGCTTGCCAAACCGCGCCTCGACCCGCATCAGGAGATCTGCGGCCACCAACTCCGCGGCGACGCAGGACGGCCCGCTCAGCGAATGAAAATCATCGTCGCGGCGAATCGGGCTCCTTCGCAGCGTCGCCTCCCACAGCTCGCCGAGGACGCGTTCGATCTCCTCGACCGGGAGCGATGGATCCCAGCTCCTGGCCCCCGCGGCAGCCGGCGGCAGAACGCTTTGCTCGCCCTTGGCCCCGCTGCTCTTCAATCCAGACGCCTCCAGAGAAGCCGCGAGGCGAGCCATCGGACCGGCGAGCTCCTCAGGCCGCTGCGGATGTTGCGGTACGCCGAGAGCGTGAGCCTGGCGCCCGCGGAGGGTGAGATCTGGACCGCTTCTCGGTAGAGGGTCTGGTTGGGGCGCCACCGCGTCTTCGAGAGGTCCCTTCCCATCGAGAGGTTCACCGAAGTCAGGTTCTCGGAGATCGCGGAGCGCAAGGCCTCGGCAACCACCGTGGTCATCACGCTGTATTTTCCGAAGGCGGGGTCATAGCCGGAGTAGTACAGGTAGAGCGACTTACCGACCACGAACCCGATCCGGGCGGCGACGATTTCGGAGCCGACCCTGAGCATGAAAACCCGCACCATCCCTCGCTGGGCGAAGCGGCCGCAAACATCCATCAGGAAGCGCCGCGCCTTCGGAGCGATGAAGAAATCCTTGTGTTTGACCGTGCCGGTGAGCGCCGCCCGGGCGCTGTGCAGGTGGCAGAAGCGGTCCAGGGCGGGGCCCATCTCTTCCGGCCGGCGCGCGATCTCGAAGGAGAAGGTGTGACCGTCGCGCTTGAGCGAGTTGTAGCATTTGCGCAGCGACTCTTTGATGTTGCGCGGAAGCTGGGCGCGAAACTCGTCCCAGGTTCCGGCCAGGGGAAGGATGTAGCCGGGGACTTCCTCGCCCCATTCCACTTCGCCGGCGGCGGCGACGGCGTGCTCCCAGGGGCCGTCCACTCGCAGGCCGCGCCACATCAGCCAATCCCAGCTCGACGCGCTCGCCCGTAGATGATCCAGGAGCGTGCGGATCACTTGATCCTCGAAGGCGGGCAAGTAGAGAGGTCCGCTCAGCTCGGTGACGTAGCCGTCCGGTCCGAAGAATTGCAGGACTTTGATCCGGAACGGTCCCACCGCCGGCCGCTCGGTTCGCATCATCGGCGCTACCCCCACCAGATGTCCGGAGCGGGTGCGCAAGGCCCGCACGAACAGCGAATCCGCCACCGCGGCGCGCCGCTCTCGAAAATTCGTCCACCAGCTGGTCGCCCAGTCCGCGGTGCGGAAGGGCAGCGCGTTTCCGCTGGCGAGCTCGAGGTCGCGCCACTGCGGCTGCAGCGCGAGCAACTGCTCGAGCGTGTCGATGTTCTCGACGACGAGCGACGAATCCGCCAGAGGGTCGCCTACTGGCTCTGCTGTACGGTGATCGAGTCCGACGGCTTCCATTCCTTTTCTCTCGACAGCCTCACCCCGCCCCCTTCGGGTTTCGCCAAGCTGGCGCGGAACAAGTCCGCCAGCTTTCCTGCTTCAATCGACGCGTCGTGCATCTGGGCCACGCGAAGCATCCCCGCCTTGCCCATCGCTTCCAAACGGGAGGCCGGCGCCTCCATGGCCGCCCGCAAGGCAGACACCAGATCCGCGACCGACGCTGGAGGGACCAACCACCCGCAAACGCCGTCCTCCACCAGCTCGGGAATACCCGCAACCCAGGTGGAGATGATCGGCCGACCGAGCGCCAGCGACTCCATCAGAACCACCGGCAGACCCTCGGCGAAGCTGGGCAGCACCAGTGCGCGCGAGCGGTGAATCGCCGCCCGGACGTCCTGCTCGTTGAGCCAGCCGGCAAACTTCACCTGTCCCTCCAACCCGAGGGAGCGGACCTGGGACTGGAGCGACGCGCGCAACGGACCGTCGCCGACGAGAAGCAGCTCGGCCTCGATGCCTGATTCGCGCAAACGGGCGATCGCCTCGATCAGGATCGGAAGCCCCTTCTGCTCTCCAAGCCTCGCGACGCACACCAGCCGCGGCTCGGCGGGAATCGGCACCGGCGCGGCATGGAGAAACCGATCGTCGACGCCGCAGCGGACGACGGTCAGCTTGGACCAATCCTCGGATCTCGACCAGCGGCAAAGCTGGCTGCGCCCGAAGTGGCTGATCGTCACCGCGAAGGCCGCTCGCGCGACCTTTTCTTTTAGCCCGAGTCCCTGCGCCCGATCGAATTCCTCCGGACCATGGACGGTAAAGCTGTAGGGGGGGCCGCCAAGCTCGCGGCAGAGCATCGCCACCATCGCCGAGTTGGTCCCGAAATGGGCGTGCAGGTGCTGCGCGCCCGAGCGGCCGAGCCAAGCTCGCAGCAGGCACGCCTCGGCCAGATAGGCAAGGTGGCGCAACACTCCGCGATCCGACTTCCTGCCCAGACCGACGGCGAGGCCCATCGCTCTGGAGAAGACGATCGGGGTCCTGATCGCATTGCCGATCACCGCGGCGAGCAGCGCCCCCGGCCCCCCTTTGAGCACCCCCCGCGTCCGCTTCCTTTCGGCGATGTCCGCCTCGTCGACCAGGGTGGGAAGCTCGCGCAGAGTGAACCGCTCCACCTCGACGCCCAGCGCTTCCAGCGCCCGAATCTCGCGGCGAATGAAGCTGTGGCTCGGCGCCGGGTATTGGTTGATGAGGTAGGCGACCTTCACGAGTGGCTCACTGTTGTGCGGTCGGCTCCCCCGGCGGCCGCGCGCTTGTACTCGATGAGCTGCCTGGGACGTCCTCGCAGGCGGGCGGCAATATAGGACATCTGTCCGAGCCCTTCGGGAAATTTCGCGAGCACGCAGAAAACCGCATAGGTTCGAGCGTCGTGGGACGAGAGTCCACGCGCGCGACCGGCGCGTAGGATCCGCAAAGCCAGGGCAGGATATCCAAAGAGCAGCGCCAGGCTCCACCCCCTCGTGATGTAGGCCAGGCTGAAGGCGAGGAGTGGGTTGACAAGACCCCAGAAGAAAAGGCTCCGCCTCTGCTTGACATAGTGCCGTTCAGGGGAGGCGCCGTGGAGCGCCGCGCCCTCGGCGAACGCGTGCCCGCTGCGTACCGCGCGTTTCCACCACTGGCCAAAGCGGTACATCGCCGCGTCATGCAGGGTCATTTCCGCGCCGATGCGACGGATGGTCCAACCTGCGCGCCGCAGCCTGACGCAGAGCTCCGGCTCTTCGCCGGCGATGATCTTCGGATCGAATCCTCCGACCTGCCGGAAGGCGGAGACCCGCATCATGGCGTCGCCGCCGCAGGCCTTTGCATCTCCCACTGGAGTGTCCCACTCGATGTCGCAGAGGCGGTTGTAGGTGGACTGCTCCCGAAAACGCTCGCGGCGGCGACCGCAGACCACAGCCAGGTGAGGCGCCGTTTCCAGCTCGCGTGCGGCCTGGGCCAACCATCCCGAAGCGACTTCGCAGTCGCCGTCGACGAACTGCACGAGCTCGATTTCCGGGTGCTGCGCAATCAGCCGCTCGAAGCCGGCGTTTCGGGCCCGCGCCGCGGTGAACCCGATCGACCGATCGAGCTCGACCACCGAAGCTCCCAGGTCGGCCGCGCCCTGGACGCTGCCATCGGTGGAGCCGGAGTCGACGTAGACCGTCGGACAACCCGCCCCGTGAAGCGAGCGGAGACACCGCACGAGGCGATCCCCCTCGTTTCGACCGATCACCACCACGCCGACTCGCATCACGTGACTTCCCTCGCTCGCCGCGGCTCGAGCACGCGCGCCGGCACCCCCACCGCGGTCGCGCCGGCGGGGACGTCGATCATCACCACCGCGTTCGCCCCGATGGAGGCGCCGCTGCTGATGGTGACGCCGCCCAACACCTTGGCGCCGGCGCCGACGTTGACCCGATCTCCCAGCCTTGGCGCTTCGAATCTCGTCTCGAAGTTCCGGTTCCCCAGGGTAACGCCTTGCCGGATGATGCAGTCGTCTCCGATCACGCAGTTTCCGTGGATCACGATTCCGCTCTGGTGCTCGAAGATCACCCGCCGGCCGAGGCGGACGGTATAGGGCAGCTCGATCCCGTAGACATTGCGGACCCACCGAAAGAGCATGCGATAGAGGACGCTGAACGGGGCCCGGAGCAGCTTGGGTTGGATCTTCATCCTCCAGCCGCCGAACCGGTGGACGGCCACCGCTCGAAAACCAGGTCGGGTCCAGTCGCGATCGTGCGCCACCCAATCCTCCTGGATCTGGGCCCAGAGCCCGGTTGCCTCTCCGTTGCTCACAGCCGAAAACCCTTTGCGAAGACGCTGTTGCGCGCCTGGTCGCGCAACCAGTCGACTGGACCGCGGTCCGGCTTCCCCTGGATCCGCCGGCGCAGCTGCCAGAGCAGATGGGCGATCAACCACACCAAATCCACCGCCGAGGCGTAGAGCCAGCCATGATTCTTGACGAAATACCTGCGGCGCGAATCGAACCAGTAGGTCGGCAGGCGCCTGCCGGTGGATTTCGGGTTGGTGACCCCGGTGGCCTGGCCGACCAGGTGCACGACCCTGCTGCGGGGCTCGTACCAGCAGGTCCATCCGGTCCGCAGCGCCCGCAGGCAGAAATCGACCTCTTCAAAATAGAGGAAATAACCTTCGTCGAGCAGGCCGATGGAATCGAAGACCTCGGCCCGGATGAGCATGCTCGCCCCGGCTACCCAGTCGGTCTGGAGCGCCGAGTCCGAAAAGCCGGGGCTCTTCGACCAGCGCGCGATGAATCTCGAGAAGATTCCCAGGCGCAGCTGGGTATCCAACTCGCTCATCAGGGTGTGAAAGCGAAAGGCCGAGTTCTGCGGCGTGCCGTCCGGATCCTCAAGGCGGCTGCCCACGATCCCGACCTCGGGATGCTGGGCCATGAAATCGATCAACGCCGGGATGGCTCCTGGACGCACGATCGTGTCTGGATTGAGCAGCAGCACGTAGGGCGGCTTGTCCGGCCCTTCCATCAGCGGCCGGAGCACCGCGTTGTTGCCGCACGCAAATCCGCCGTTGCGCTCCTGCGGAACCAGGCGCGCCCATTCGCTCCACCCGTTTTTTTCGATCGCCTGGGCGATCTGCTGGGCTGAACCGTCTCCCGATCCATTGTCGACGACGAACACCCGGGCGTTGGGAACGGACTTCAGCTCACGGGCGAGCGACTCCAGGCCGCCGATGGTCAGGGCCGGGGTCCGATAATTCACGATGACGACGGCGAGCTGCAGGGGCATTGCACGCTACCAGGCTCTCGGGACGGCACGGGTCGCAATCGCCACTGCCCCGGCATGGACGGGAGGCGCTTTCCGCGACGAGGCAATCCGCGGCCGGTCGGAGAGCAGCTTTTGCCGGCGCAGACCGGTCAGCGCTCCGGCGGCCAGCAGGAAAGGGGGATTGCTCATCGCATTGAAAAGATTGTCGATCATGAAGAGCGTGAGAACAATGGCGAGCGCAGCCGCTGGCGCCACCAGCGGATGACCCCACATCCTGACGGGGTAGCGCCGGAATAGCAGGAGAATGGGCAGCAATAGAACAGCGGGGAGGGCTGCCAAACCCACCAGCCCGAACTGTCCCAGCATGATGATCCAAAGCCCGTCCGGGATGCTGAGCTGCATGCCCTGCTCGTTGCGAACGAGGAAGCGGCCCCATCGGCCCCAGCCGGTGATTGGCTTCTGCATCGCCCTGGCGACGAGAAGCTCCTCGTTCTGGAGTCGATAGCGCAGGGAATCGGCGCGCTCCTCGTTGCTGACCTGCGCCGAAGCCGCGGCGAGCGACTCACCCGACCACGCGCCGGTGATGCGCAACCCCAGGTAGAGGGGCGAGGCGGCGACCAGACAAAGTACCGGGATCGCCGTTCGGAATCGCTGGCTGAGCCAGTAGGTCAGCACACCGATGGCGAGCAGCGCGAGCGCTCCAAAAGACTTGCAGAAGACGGTGGTGAGGACCAAAACGACGAGCAGCGCGCCCACCGATGTCCCCCAGAGTCGCCGCAGCGAGCCGCTCCTCCAGAGTAAGAAGCCGATAAAAGAGGCCGCGCTCATCCACATTCCCAGCGCCAAGCCGTTCTCCATGAAGACCCAGGGGCGAAATCCACCAAAGCGAACGGCGGTACCGAACGGGGTCTGCTGGAAGCCGTAGATCATTCGATGCAGCTGCGGGCTGAAGCGGATCTCCCAGAGGCAAAACGGGACGTAGATGAGACCTCCCACGAAGAGGCTGATCGCCACTGAGCGAAGTCCGCGCAGGTCGGTGAAGAAGACTCTCCCCAGGAGATATGCCGCCCCTACGTTCAGAAAGGCACCAAACGCCGCGGCGAACGACTCATAGTAATCGAACCCGTTGGCACGGGCGGACACGAAGGGCCACAGGAAGAACACCAGGATCGGGAGGTCCACCACCTTGGGTCGCAACCGCGCGAAGGCGCCGGGAGCGAAGATCAGCGCCGCGAGCAGGATGACCAGACAGGTGATGGTCAGTTTGCTCTTGAAGCCGGTGATCGGATAGCCGACGAAGGGGAGGAACAGCCAACCCGAGATCAGGGCGGTGAGCAGCGCTCGCCTCGGCCTGATCGTCGCGAACAGGGCGAATACGAACGGGATCCAGATCAGCCACGCGATGTAGATCGTCCAGCTCATGAGCTTTCAGGGTCCGACGGCTTACACCGCCCGAGGTGCCTCTTTGAAGAGTACCGCATTCCGACTCCGGAACCGCGGTCAACCCCCTCGAAGGGTCGGATTTACCCCCCGACCATCGACAGGGCCTTGCGAAGGGCCGAACGCACCCGGCCCCGGGCCCGATCCGGAACGCCCTTGGCGCGCTCGAACAGGCGGTAAGCCTGCCGCGACGCGGTCGGATGAGGGGTCAATTTCACCAGCCACTTCAAGGCGATGGGCTCCAAACCGGGAAGCACTTTGGCGGCTTCCTCCAGATAGTGAAGGGCCTCTTCACGCTGCCCGGATTGCAGGGTCGTCCGCGCGGCGTAAAGCTGGCAGATGCCGCGCAAGCGCGCGAGCTCGGGATCCCGAGGCTGGTCCTGCCAGAAGAGCTCCTCGAACCAGGAGAGGAGATCTTTGGCGAAGAGGCCTGCCGTTTTGCCGGTGGCGAGGTGCTCTTCGGCAAGGGAGCTGCCCTTGGGTCCGTATTCGTGTTTGAGGGCGCTCGGCGCGGAAAGCATGTTTGCCGGGTACTGCCGGCACAGCTTGGCGAGATAACCGAAATCGGAGGCGATCACGTAACGGGTGTCGAATGGGCCCACCGCGCGCATTGCCTCGCGGGTCATCACCGTGGGCTGGAGAGCCATCAGGAATCCCCAGCGCCATTTTGGAAACAGGTTGCCGCGATAGTGGAAGACTTCGCGGTAGGGCGTGCGATCGAGGATCTCATTCGCCCACTGCCCGACCTCCTTCCGGCTCTCGTAGAAGCGCAGGTAGTCGTCGGTCTCGCCCGGAGCAAGGTCCAGGCTGGTGGAGCGGATCTGCCTCGCCAGCCGGAGGAACCACTCTCCCATCGATACCCGGAAGTGCTTTTCAAACGCGCCATTCCCCAGATCCACCCAGAACTCTCCGGAGACGACCTGCTCCTGGGGGAATTCCTTGAAGAACCCGAGGCACAGCTCCAGGTGGTGCGGGAGCCATTCGTCGTCCGAGTCGAGGAAGGCGACGTAGTCGCCGGTGCTTTCGGCGAGGCCCTTGTTGCGGGCCTCGTTGACGCCCCGATGGTCCTGCAAGTGGAGCTTGATCCGCGGATCGCGCTCCGCGGCGAGCATGCGGCGGCTCTCGTCGGTCGAGCCGTCGTCGATGAGGTGCAGCTCCCAGTCGGGAAAAGTCTGCGCCCGCACGCTTCCCAGCGCGCGCATGATCGTGTCCGCGCGATTGTAGGTCGGCATGATGATCGAGACGCGGGACATGTTTCCTTTGGCCAGGCGCAGGCAGAGAGTTGAAAGAGCTAACCGTCGACGGAATCTTCCGGCCTGGGGCGGTCGAGGTCGCTGTCGGCGCCGGTGAGAAACCAGTTGGCCGGATCCTTCGCCAGCGCGTACCAGGCCGCGGCGGGGTCGCGCGCCCGGATCACGCAGGGCCAGGAGGTGCTTCGGGGCACAAACCCCAGGGTGAGGAAGGGAGCCGTGGAGACCGGATTGCGATGCATGCAGCAGACCGCGGTGAGGCGATCGCGCCGGAACTGTTGCAGGCAGAGCGCGATCAGCGGGCGCGTCCAGCGTGGTGCGCAGAGGAAATCGACGATGTACCCCGCCCTCAACCCGTACCGCGCGCCCGTGCGCAGGACGCAATAGCCCACCGGCGCGCCTTTGGATCGAACGAGATAGAAGAAGCGATAGCGCTCCTTGGGGAAGCGAGCGAAGCGCCAATTGAGGTAGGCGGAGTCTCGCCGGCAGATCACCCGATAGGAGGGCGAGGCCTCTTCCCAGATCCGGTCCGCGTGCCCATCGAAGCTGGCGATTGGCTCCAGCGCCAAGACCTCGCGCGCCGCGACGGCAAGCGCCTGCAGCTCGACGCCACGCCAGAGCAGGCCGATGGCCTCGCCCGCGGTCCCGGCCAAGCGCCCCGCTCGCTTGGCCACGATCGCGCCGAGGTCGAGCGGTCGGATGAAGATGGGCACCGTTCCCATGTCCTCCCAGCCCTTGCGGAGCATCACCCTCCGCCCTCCGGGGGTAACCTCGGTGGCCATCTCCACTTCCTTTTCCTGCTCGATGTTGTCGAGCAGCGCCTCGAGCACTCCCCTCCCGCGATGATCCGGGCTGACGGCTCCATCGAGCGCCCACAGCCCCGGGGTCTGGCGCCCCCCCACCTTGACCAGGACCGGGAAGCCCCCGATCTGTCCCTCGATCCGCCCCGCGACCCGGTGGACCCAACATGCCATCCGGTCCGCCGAAGTATGCGGATCGCAATACATCCAACGAAAGTAGTCCGCGTCCGCGAAGATGGTTTCCGGGCCGTGCACGGCGCTGCGAAAGGCGATCAATTCGCGCTCGTCGCTGGGCGTGCAGCGCGAAATCTCGACCGGACTTTCATTTTTCCCGATGGCTTGCGATTTGATGCTCATTCGGCCCCGACTTGCTGCCTGACAACAGTCGGTCAGTCAAGTGCGACGGATTGCCGAGGCATCCTTTGGTCGACGCGTTGCTACTGCGGGTTGATTGCGAGCGGTGAACTGACTGTGACCGGCGCGAGCGGTGTGTTATGCGCAGCAGGCCGTGAGACCGCCACCCACCTCGAGCGGGCGCCCCCTCTGCGGAGCCGTCGTCGGGCCCATCCTCTCTGCACTCGCTGCGCTCGGCGCCTGCCGCTACTCGAGGCCGGTCTCGGTCTTCATCAGCCCTGGCGCGGCAACGGCGAAGCCTGGCGGCGCGAGCCAGTTCTACGCCGCGGCCTCACCAACCCTCGATGGAGAGGTGACCTGGTCGGTGAAGGAGGGAGATCGCGGCGGGAGGGTGAGCAGCACCGGCCTCTACACCGCACCGAGCGAGCCCGGCGTGTACCACGTCGTGGCGTCGAGTCGCCTGGACCCGGCCTGGTCGGCGACCGCGGCGATTCACGTCGGCTTGCGCGGCTGCGAGCGCACCAGCCCGACCGGTTTGCAGTCGAAGACGATCGAAGCCAATGGCAAGCAGCGGCGCTACCTGCTCTTCGTGCCGCCGCGATCCGCTTCATCGGGCCCGCTCGCCGTCGTCTTCTTCTTCCACGGCCTTGGCGGGGATGGCGCGGACTCGAGGGCGATGGCCGGCGTGGAAGCGCACGCAGCGGGCAAGGCCATCTTCGTGTACCCCGACGGCATCGGGGGAGGCTGGGATTTGAGGGATGGGGGCGACGACGTGCTGCTTTTCGACGGCATCCTCACCAGCTTGATGGATGATCACTGCGTGGACGCGTCCCGCATCTTCGCCGCCGGCTTCAGCTACGGCGGAGTGATGAGCAACATGCTGGGCTGTTATCGCGGTCAGTCGGTGCGGGCGATCGCCTCCGCCGCGGGCGCAATAATCCCCGCCGTGCCTGCCTGTCGCGGCCACGTCGCCGCGTGGAACACCTTTGGGGTGAAGGACAACGACTACAAAGACTACGCCGAGCCGATTCGCGATTTCTGGCTCGCTCAGAACAACTGCGGCGTCTCGGCGGCACCGGTTTCGCCGGCCCCCTGCGAGGCCTATTCATGTCCGGTCGAGGGATTCGACGTCGTCTTTTGCCCGCACGGGCGGGGCCACGAGTGGCCCGCGTTCGCTCCGGCGGCGGCGTGGAGCTTCTTCGAGCGTTTTCGTTAGTTAGCCCTCCGCTACGCGGCGGAGGCGGACGGGGCGACGACGAGCGGTGTACCGCCGAGCACCTGGCGCAGCGCGGTCTCATACGCGACGCGGCCCGGATCCAGTCGAGGGGAATCGGTGTGCAGAACGACGCGATTCAAGCCGCGGAAGACGTAGTTTTTCACCAGCCCTCTCCACCGCCGAACCGTCCTCGTCGGCCCCCCCTGGGCGTAGCCGAGGTTGGCCACGAACGCGCCTTGAGCACCGGAGAGGAAGGGAAAGCGCGCGAAGACGGCGGGCCTTCGCTCCGCGCGCACGCCGAACCGGAACACCGGCGAGTAGCTCGAAGCGATGAATGAGCAGCCGAGCCGCCGCTTGTGGACGAACAGCCCGCTGCTGAGGATGGCCCGGGTGAACCCCAGATGGATGAGGCGCGCTCCCGAGTCGGATGCGTGCTGCATCAGAGCGAGCTCCAGCGCCGCGGTGCGCTGCGCGAGGAGCAGTGGAGGCAGCGAGGCGCCGTCGACGAATCCGTTGCGATGATAGAAGAGGGTTTTCGAGGAGCTCTCGAAGAGCAGCGATCCACAGACGGGTTTACCGAGATGGCTGACGAGGAGAATCCGGCCGTCGTGGCGGAACAACTCGCCCAGGGTCTCGCGGGAGTCCAGGTGCGCCCGCAGCCCGAACTTCTGGCGCACGTAGGGCTCGTACATCGCCGAATAGAACAGGTCGAAGTCCGACGGGCTCTTGCTGATCCGCCAGGGGTGCGAGGCGGAGCGGAGCACTTTTCGCAACCGTCGACGGTGCGCTTTCGAGCGCACCGTTTGAATCTGTTCCTCCACCCTGCCGGAGACCGGCAGAACGCCGTCGATGAATGGCAGGTGGAGCAGTTCCCCGGGGTGCACCGCGCCGGGCAGGAACATCTGGCGGACCACCACGTCGGCATCCAGTCGTGCGTCGGCGCGCCCGCGCGGCCCCAGATAGTCCAGCAGGGTGCCGCGAAACAGCTTTTCGGGCGCCGGAGGCGCGCGCGTCCCATCGCCGCCCAGGTAGATCTCAAACGCGCCCGCATGCGCTTCTTGCCCAACGTACAAGAGCGAGAGCGGTTGGCCCTCCGCGCCATCCAGGCTGCCGCGATAATGGAGCGCGACGATCTGCCGCTCTGCCAAGGTGGACGCGGCGTCTCGCAACTGTCGCCGCAATAGGTCCAGCCAAGCGGCGGGAGGCGCTGACAGAACTTCCGCACCCGCGCGCCGCGACAGTTGCATCCGGCCTCTATTGCCTCTGCTTTTCAGCCACCCCGGAGGGTCCGCTTCGCCTCGTGGAGGATCCAGCGCGTCCACCGCACCGCTTTTTCTGCCGGCATCAGCAGAGCGCCCTTGAGCTTCTCATCGGGACGGGCCTTGAACATCGTCGAATGGGATTTCCCCTTCCAGTCGGGAGGTGCTTCCCGGGTGTAATAGTACGCGGCGAAGGATTTCCGGCTCACCCCGGCCGGGCACTTGACCGCGGTCACCCCGTGAAAGCTGATCTCGCTCGTCTCAAAGACGATGCAGCGGTTCAGAATCGGCAAGTACGAGTGATGGCAGACCTTCACATCCCTGTCCCATAGCTCCACCCGGCCGCCCCATTCTTCGCTCCAGTCCTTGTTGAAATATACCAGGATGTTGAGCCGGCGATGCAGAGACCGTTGCTCGAGGTAATTGAAATCGACGTGGACATCGAGGTGACCCTGCGGGCCGGTTTGGTGGAGTCCTCCGCCCACCAGGTCGCTGTCCGCGAGCAGGTTGGGGATCTCGAAGGCGTATGACAACAAATCCAAGAATTCCTGCGAGGCAAGCGCCTGGTTGAGCTGGGCGCAGGGCGGGGAGAACTTCTCCGACTCCACTACTTGAACCTTGCCCTTTTCGTTCACCGCGGAAAAGACCCGCCCTATCTTCTTCGCATCATCGAAGGACGGGAAAGCGTGACAGACCTGCTCCGCAAACTGCGGCGACAAAAAATTGTCCAGACACAGATTCGGAAACGGTTTGGAGCTTCGAACCTGCTCCCTCAGCGCGCGGCGGTCAATCGGGTTGATGAGATTCATCGAATCCCCGGCTATCAATTGCACGTCCATCAGAAATCGATCCGCTTCGCGGTGGACTGGTCGAGCGCGGACCAGGCCGGTGGGGCACACGGAAAATCGCCGCCGAAGCTAACAGACTGCCTTCCGAATGCAAGGGGCGCAGCCGGGACCCAGAGCCGAAGGAGACCGTGGTTGTCGCGCTATCGGCGGGTGTCATGGGACCCTCACGCCCGCTTGTTTCGGCGCAACGAAGCCGAAACCTCGATTGCTTCTCTGAGCGCATTTTCGAAGAGCTCCGTCGATCTCGCCCAGGTATGTTGCTTCGCTGTTACCTGCGCGCGATCGGAAATTGCCCGCCACGCCGGATCTGACATTGTGCAGATCTCTTCAATCGCGCGGGCCATGGCGGAGGGATCTTCGTGGGCGACCAACCTCCCGCCGCCTTGCGCGACGAGCTCCGGCGCGGCGCCGGCTGGAGTTGCAATCACCGGAGTGCGGCAAGCCATCGCTTCCAGAAGCGGCAGGCCAAAACCCTCGCGGCGGCTGGCCCATAGCCAGGCATCGCAGCGCGAGTAGATCTCGGGAATCTTCTGCTGTGAAGGCGCGCAGATGAACTCGGTTCCCTGTGGCACCGGAAGGGTTGGCGACATCGGCAATCTGGCGAACGTCACCAGTCTCAGCGAGGGAAAGACGCGGGATGCTTTTTCCAATGCGGCCAGGCTGATGTCGCAGCCCCTGAATCTGTCCTCGGAGTACATCATCCCGATGGTCGGCACCGGCTGCTTGCCCCTGGGCGGAGCGTTGAACTGCTTCATGTCCACGCCATTGGGGACGTACGAGGCGGTGGGATCCCCATAGCGATCCCGAGCCAGGTCCATCAGCCACTTCGAACAGACTATTTTGTGCAGCGGCAGCCGCCAGGTTGCGGTGATTCGCTCCGCCGGGAGGCCGGGGACGACGGTTTCGTCCCCCTGGATGAAGTAGGCTTTCGCCCCTTTGGCCGGGGACAGCCGAGCTACCCACTCTGCGGTTACCCAAAAGGTGGCAATCACCACGTCGGCATCGGGAACGTCGTTCTCGGCAATTGGACGGGGCCGATCAATCTGTCGGTGATCGATGTCCCGTCCGTCGAGGTGAGACGGCTCCCGCGCGTGGGTGCTCAGCCACCCCTTTCCGCTGAGCACCGACTTGAGCTGATCTTTGGGACTGGGCCGCGACCGTGGCACGGATAGGACAATGACCTCATGGCCTCGCTGCTCCAGCTGCTCCGCATAGATCGCGATGGTCCGGGTGCCACCACCGAGGTTCGGGGGGGGCAAAACGAAGACGATTCGAAGCGGTCCAGTCATGTCCAGAAGTACAGCCGCGCTCCGAAAAGGGTGGAATCCACATCGCGCCAAGCGCCCACCTGAACGGCTTCAGCGACGGTCGTAGCTCCCGGATCCTTGTCGATCGGGTGGATCTACCAGCGAACCTTCAATCCGTCCATCGCCCCCGCCTTCCGTGCGCGGAGTCATCTCCACCCCTGCTTATCCGGCTTATTTGCACGGTCACTTCTATCCGGTCGACAGCTTTCGCAAGAGCCGATAACTTGCCGGCCGGTGAAAACCTCCCACCGTCCAACTGCGGACAAGGAACGGGAAAACGAGGAGGGGTATATCGCGATGCCGACGAGCGCTATCACTGTCGGTGCGTCCGCGTCGTTTTTCTATTACCTGTTGATCATTGCACTGGGACCGGCGACCTTTAACTTTTCGCATGGCGATGGATCCGACACCTGGGAGGAGGTGAACGCAGTCAGTGATGCGCAAAGCGCCAAATGCACCGGATGAGCGCCGTGCGGAAGTACCCGCGCTGGGGCGGAACAGGCGATACGTGCTAATCACGCCCTGCATGAACGAGGCCGAGTACGTCAGCCGAACGATCGAATCCGTCGCCGCTCAAACCATTCCACCTGCCTTGTGGGTGGTCGTCGATGACGGCTCAACCGATGCGACCTCCTCCATCCTTGAAGAGTACGCCGCGCGAATGCCCTACCTCCGGATCGTCCATAAGGACCATCAAGGACCCCGGCGCGTCGGACCCGGGGTGGTCGAAGCATTTTACGCCGGCTTTCGCACCGTCGAGCTCGGCCAATTCGCCTATCTGTGCAAACTCGATTGCGATCTGGAGCTTCCAAAACGGTACTTTGAAACGTTGATCGAACGGATGGAAGCCGAACCCCGGCTGGGGACGTGCAGTGGCAAACCCTATTTCGTCGGCCGAAACGGTCAGCTGGTCAGCGAAGGGTGCGGGGACGAAATGTCTGTCGGCGCGTCAAAGTTCTACCGCGCCGAGTGTTTTCGCGAGATCGGCGGCTTCCTGAGCTCGATGATGTGGGACGGGATCGACTGCCACCGGTGCCGCATGCTCGGGTGGATAGCTCGAAGTTGGGATGATCCGGAGCTGCGTTTCATTCATTTGCGGCAGATGGGTTCCAGCCAGGGCAGTCTGCTCGGGGGGCGCGCCAGACACGGGGCCGGTCAATACTTCATGGGCACCGGACTGGCCTATATGACGGCCAGCGCGCTGTACCGGATGACGCTGCCCCCGATACTGTTCGGGGGGCTGGCGATGTGGTGGGGATACGTCCTGAGCATGATCCAGCGAAGGCCACGATATGAAGAACCGGCCTTTCGGAAATTCCTGCGCCGGTACCAATGGGAGTGCCTCACCAGAGGCAAGGCGAAGGCGACTCGGCGATACGAACAACCTACTCGGCCCGAGCTGAGCGGCTTTTAAAGGCGTCCCGGCTTATGGCCTCGCATCGGGGGAAAGCGTATTGACACGCCGGGTTTCAGTTACTAGCACGACGCTCGATGCAGTCCGCCCCACACGAATTCACGCTCCTCGAGCGACCTTATCTGATGGTGACGTTTATCCCCTACTACGAGGATGAGAGCGGGGAGGTCTGGCTCAAACAATCATGGCATCACGACCTCGTCGAACACCTCAGTTATCTAAGGGACTTCACGCTCTGCGCACCCCGTCTGCCGAAGACTGCCGATCCCGAGCTCGTACACTTCGACGTACCCCTCGGCGCTCGCTTGCGAATTGTGCCTCTGCCCCCGCAAACATCGGCATTTCACGCGCTGTTGGGGCTGCCGAGGACGACCGCCACGCTCTGGCGCACAATCGGCGATGCCGACGTCGTACATTCGTCGGTCATCGGCTGGCCTTATCCGCTCGGCTGGATCGCAAACCCATTTGCCCTCTTGCGCCGCAAGCGGCTTGTCCTGGTAGTGGAGAGCTCGTGGCGGCGCAGCAGCGCGGACGGCAAGAGCTGGATGGTCAAGTTGTTCGAGGCCGTCATCGAGGCGATGGCGCGCTGGTCGTGCAATCACGCGGACGTGGCCCTCTTTACCCACCCGGGCTACCGCGACGCCCTATTTACCCGCGGCCGGGGCGCCGCGTACATTACACCAGCGGTCTGGGTCAACGAGAACGACATCCTCACCCCAGAGACCGCGCAGCAATCCTGGGCGGGGAAGCTGAGCGAACCTGTCCGGCTACTCGTCGCCGGACGACTGACCGCGGCCAAGGGGATCGATGTGCTGCTGTTGGCCTTACGGATGCTAGACGCTTGCGGCGCTAAGGTGTGCGTCGACATCATCGGTGTGGGCGACCGACGGGACACCTGCATCGAGACAGGAATGGCCCTCAACTCTGTGCGCCTCAGCGTGCTCGACCCGGTACCGTACGGCGCCCCATTTTTTGAGCTTGTCGAGCGCTACCACGCGCTGCTCATCCCCAGTCTCAGCGACGAGCAGCCGCGGGTGCTTTTCGACGCCAACTCCCGCGCGGTGCCAGCGATCGCCTCGGACACGGCTGGGCTGCGCCCCTACATAGAGCAGGGGAAGAGCGGATGGCTGCTGCCACCCGGCGACGTCGAAGCCCTGGCGGCCGCGATCGAACGCGCCTTGGCGAGCGCACCAGAGCTCTGCAAAATGGGCATGGCAGCACTCGACAATACGCGCGCATTCACCCACCGGGCGATGCATCGGACGCGCTTGTGCATCCTCCGGGAGCACCTCGCTTGAGCACGCGCTCGTAGTCTCCAAATTTCAGTGGTTGGGAACTCTTCTATGGAGGAGCACCGCTGCCAATTCGGGGAACATTAGGGAGCCAGGGAGCACGAAAGGCCCGAGCTACCCCGACCGCAGACGTCCGCGTGGCCGTCGCGGTTCACGTCCGCGAACCGGATCGTCGTGCCGTAGCGGTCCGCCTGCCAACCTGCGGCATCGGTGAAATCGCGGCGCATCCAAAGGACGGCGTGATCGAACCCGATGCCGTTCGAAATGGCGCAGACGATCCCGCCGGGCCCCCGCCCACAGAGGTCCGGCAACCCATCGCCGTTGACGTCCGCCAATCGAATCGAGCCGTAGTAGCCGGAGGCGGCTGCCCACCCCTCGGCGTCGGAGAAGTCCGTCCGGAAGGACCACGGATGAACTCTCGCGAATCCGTTGCCCGTCGTGTTCGCCAGGGCGCAACGGATTCCACCCGCGCCCCGACCGCAGACATCGGCGCGCCCATCGCCGTCGATGTCCGCGAATTGGATCGTCGTTCCGTAACTGGCCGCGGTCCAGCCCTGTGCGTCGGTGAACTCGGTACCCAGCCAGAGCGTCGACGCGGAGAACCGCCCGGTCCTGTCGTTGAGCGCACAGCGAATCCCGGTGGGGCTGCGCGCACAGACATCCGCAAAGCCGTCGCCGTTCACGTCGGCCAGGCGAACCGTACGATAGTAGGTTGCCGCCGATCCGAATCCCTGTGCGTCCGAGAAATCGGACGTCCATTGGATCGCATTGATGAAGCCGGTTCCGGTGGGATTCGCCACCGCGCAATAGATTCCCGACGCGCTGCGCCCGCAAACATCCGCTTTGCCGTCGCCGTTGATGTCGGCAAACTGCAAGGTGCTGCCGTATTGATCGCTCAGCCAGCCGAGCGCATCCGAGAAGTCCCCGGTGTAACGGGTATAGGACGAGAACCCGCCCACCCGGTTGTTGAGCGCGCAGTAGATCCCATCGCTCTTGCGCACGCACGCATCGGGGTACCCATCGCCGTTCACGTCGGCAAGCTGAAACGTGTTGTAGTAGGTCGACGCCGAGCCGACGTCCGCGTCGGAGAACTGCGTCCCGGAAGACCAGAGAGAGCTTCCACCGAACTGAGGAATCCATTGCTGGTTTGCTAAAACCATGTACCGGGACTGCGACTGATCCGCGGCGCAAGGCGATACTTGAAGCGGCCCGCTGGAGGGAATAGTGAGGCAGGATCCCTCGAAACCGCGAATTTGCCCGTTGCTCAACACCGTCCATTTCTGCGCCGCGGACGAGAGGCAGTCCCAGATCTGGACCGAGACGCCGTCGCTTCCAATCTGCAGGCATTTGCCGGCTATGCCCTGGATGAGACCGCTGTTGGTCACCGTCCATCGCTGAGGCGATCCATCGACACAGGTGTTGACCTGGATTGGGGTTCCGTTGGTCGAGCTTCCGCCGACCACTTCGATGCACCTTCCGCCCGGCTCGCCAATTGGGCCGCTGCTGCCGGCGAGCTTGATGATGCCATACCGGCGCCAGTCCCAGTGGTCATACGGGTCACCCGGCGACCAGCCGGCGCCGTAGGCGATCATCACATTCACTTTGTCGTCGTGTTCTTCCTGGGACAGGTTGACCTGCTCCAACAAAGGAGGCCCCGCATCGGCGAATTCCCACATGCTGTAGCCGCGATAGAGGCGCAACTCGTGGGTTGCTGCGTAACGATGCTCCGCTTCAAGGGTAAACAGGGCGGAGGTTACGTGATCGTCGTGGTCGCCGCCATACGCGCGCGTACTGTCGAGCGTCCCGATGCGAGCTGGAGTCCCCTGGCTGATGATTGTCGCGAGGACGTCGATCACGTCGCCTCTGGTATAGGTGCTCGTGCCGTCTACCGTGGTCAAGGTAGGCACCGCGTTGGACCAGAGGCTGAGCAGCCCGCCATCCGGCAGCCGCATGAAGGCGAGGCTCACCTGCGGCAGGCTCGCCAGTCGACAGATGACGATGCGCTTGTTGGTGAGATAGGTCTGCGTCGCGCAGTTCCAGGTGTTGGCCACGTTCGCCATCGTCGCGTAGGCGTTGCGCACGCCATCCTCGCGACCCATCCAGTAGGAGGCGGGCATTCCCGCATCACCCGCGGTCACGTAGGTCGTCTGCGCGGTGCGGCCGGCGCGGATGCCATTGATGACGTCGGGGTTGATGAAGAGCAGATCGTCGTCCTGGTGCGCGACAAAATAGTAGTGAGCCCCGCTGTTCGCCGGCGGCTGCACGGTGATGTTGGCGACCCCGGGCGAGCTCGCCCGGTTTGCTGCGTTCACCTCGGCACAGGTGACGGTCAGGGTACCGGGTGGCCCAATACTAAAAGTTATCGTGTTGCTTCCTCCAACTCCTCCGCTCATCACGCCGGACGAGCCGCCGTCGCTGGTGATCGTCCCTCCCGAGATGGTCCAAAAATAGGTCATCCCCGCCCGGGTCGTCACCGAGGCCGTCCGCCCGGTGTCTCCCGCGGTGACCGGGCTCACCGTCGAGATCGTCGGCGTCTGCGGAGGGCCAACGACCGAGACGTTCGCCGTGGATGGGCTGCTGGTGATCGTGCTGTTGCGCTCCGTGCAAGAAAGGGTGAGCGTACCGACCGGCCCGGCGGTGAAGGTGATCGAGTTGGTTCCGCCGCTCAGAACGCCCGCGGCCCCTCCGGGGCTGGTGATCGTGCCCCCGGTCACCGACCAGTTGTAGAGCATTCCGCTTCTCGCTGGGACGGATGCAGTGATCCCGGTGTCTCCGGTCGTGACGACGCTCGGCGCCGTGATCGGGGGCGGCTGAGGTGAAGGCGTCACCGTCACCGAAGCGGAAGCAGGGCTGCTCGTCGTGCCCGCGGCGTTGATCTCGACGCAAGAGAGCTGTACCGAGGGCGGCGCTCCGGCGGTATAGGTGATGCTGTTGACCCCGCTCCCCAGCACTCCCGACGGGCCGCCCGGACTGGTGATCGCCCCGTTGGTGACGGTCCAAAAGTAGGTGTACCCGGACCGGGCAGTGACGGATGCGCTGCCGCTGCCACCTTGCAAAACGGGGCTCGCCGCCTGGATCGGCGCCGGCGTCGCCGGCGGCGCCACCACGTTGACCGAGGTGCTGCCGGTGACCCCGCCGCCCGTCCAGGGCGTGACCGTGCAGCTGAGCCCGAGAGATCCGACCGCTCCGGCGGTGAAGGTGATTGCCGGGGTGGTGGCGCCCGAGGTAATCGTCCCGTTGCTGATCGACCAGCTGTAGGTCGCCCCGGAGACGGGCTGCACCGAAGCGCTCAGGCCGGTCGCGCCCGTGGTCGCCGCGGCGGGAGCGGTGATCGTCACGGCGACCGGTCGCACGCTTACTCGAAAATTGCCGGTGGCGGTCGCGCCCGCCGGATTGGTCACCACGCACTGCAAGTCCAAAGCTCCGGCTGACACGGTGCTGTAGGTGATCGAGTTGGTTCCATCGCCGGCGGTAATCACGCCGTTCGCGATGGTCCAGGCGTAGGTCATCCCGTCCTGGGCGGAAACGGAAGCCGTCAGGCCGGTCGTGCCGGCGGAAACGACCGAGGGCGTGGTGATCGTAGCGATGGGCGCGGCTACCACGTTGACCGGAGCACTGTCGCCGATCGCGGGATTCAGCAGGTCCGCCGATGAGACGATGTATCCGCCCAGGGAGTTGAAGGTGATCGGGATGTTGCTCGCTATTCCCGCGACAAACGTCGGATTTGGCGGAAGGGTCGCGGTCGGGTCCCCGGTGCTGATCACCGCCGTGCCGTTGTAGGAGGTCACCGTGTTTCCGTTGACGTCCTGCGCGATCAAATTGAAGGTGGTCTGAACTCCAAGGGTCTGGTTACCAGCGAGACTTTGAGTGTAGTAGTTGTTGACCTGGCTGCCGGGGCTTCCCGGATCCGACCCATCCGTCGCCAGCGCCGGAGCGGCGATTGCGGCGACCGCGGCCAAAATAACCCGACGCGTCGCGAGCCGCCTTACACTACGAATCATTGGTGTGCCCCCCAAGGAGACTCAGTAAAATGGGCGGGAAGCTCGCCCACACCACCACCGCTGTCAAGCAGTCTCGGGGGTTCTGGGCTTTCCCCGTTTATCATGTTTCGCTTGTTTTCTACCTTGCGTTCACTCGAGGCTGACGGTGAGTCGGCCTTGCAAAACTTATGAGCAATAGAAGTAGATCCACGGCGGCCTTGTGAGCGTGTTTCCTTTGTGCTTTGTGCTTCCGCGCGTCGTTTGGACGCACTGCCTTGACCGCAGCGAACCCTCCATCCATCGAGGTCTGAAATTGCCCGAAGCCAGAGCAATCGAGAGGCGAGATCCAAAACGCGTCGGCTGGAACCGCTCCGCCTGGATCCCCGCCTTCTTGGCGATCGCATTCGCGGGGTCGGCGTGCTCGAACGTCGGTAAATTCGTGTGGGCGGATCAATACCTGGAGCCGCCTCCGCCGCCGGAAGAGCCCTACGTCATCGCCGCCGGCGACACGATTCAAGTCCGGGTGTTCAACCAGGATCAACTGTCTGCACGCGTGCGCGTGCGGCCCGATGGCAAGGTTTCCCTGCCCTTGCTCAACGAGGTGGTCGCTGCCGGCTTGACACCCCTGGAGCTCTCCCGGGTCCTGGAGCAGCGCCTCAAGGACCTGGTGAAGTCGCCGGCGGTGACCGTCTCGCTGGAGGAGACCAAGCCGCACACGATCACGGTCGTGGGTGAGGTCGCCCGTCCGAACAGCTACCCGCTCGAGGTCGCCACCGGGGTGCTCCAGGCGCTCGCGATCGCCGGCGGGTTGACTCCGGACGCGAGCAGCGATCGGATCTTCGTTCTTCGACAGACCCCCCAGCCGGTCCGCATCCGATTCACCTACGAAGCTCTGGTCCACCAGCAGCCGGCGGCGATCAACTTCAAGCTCCGGTCGGGCGACGTGGTGCTGGTGGAATAGTGACCCTTGGCCTGTTGATCCACTCGGTCGTTCTTGCCGCTGCGGTACCCACGACCTACGAAGTCGGGCTGCGCACCGAGGTCCGGGGCGCGACCGAAGGCACCGGCGATTTCCAGCTCAACCCGGCCGTCTCGCTCACCGTGCCGATCCGATCGCTGAGCTTCACCGCATCGTACATTCCGAGGATTTTGGCGCTCGAGCCCCGCAGCCGCGGCGGCTTTACGGTGGTCCACCGCGGTGCTCTCCTGGCCGAATGGCGCACCCATAGCGACGGGCGCCTCTTTTTGGATCAACAAGCGTCATACGGGACTAACGCCTTCTCCTTGTTGGTCGCGGCCGCCGAAGGAAGCTCGCTGAGTCTCAACCGGCTGAACGAGCTCCCGCCCCTGCTTTACTTCAGCGAGACCACCCTGATCGGGGTCGAGCAACCCTTATCTCGGATACTCCGCTTGACCGCTTCGGCCTCATACGGGGTCAGCGGCGGAGCGGACCAGTTCACGAGGAGTCAGTACCTGCCGATCCAGCGGGGGCCGAAGGCGGCGCTGGGCGTCGCCTGGCTCGCGCACCCGCGGGACACCCTCTCCGCGACGGTTCGCTACTCCGGGAGCTATTTCTCGACCGGCCAGCGAATCCATATCTGGGACGCGAACGCGGGTTGGCGGCACCGTTTCAACCGCGATGTCCTCGAGTTGGGCCTGGGCGCCGCGCAGACACGCGACGTGTTCACCGATGCCCCCTTGCGCCGTCAAGTCCAGCCGGTGGCCAGCGTGTCGCTGAGCCGAGAACCGCCAAAGAGGCGGTTCCATCGGTTCGGAGGAAACCTCCGAGCCAGGCTGGCCCCCGCGGCAGATCCCATTAACGGCTTTACCTACTCGCGGGTGGAGGGCACCGCCGAGGTCGATTACCTGCCGATGCCGAAGCTGAAACTCACCGCCGGCGGCGGCGCGGCCGTGGCGTTGAGCGGCTCCCTGAGCGGACAGGCGCTGGGTTTGGCGGGACTCTCCGCTTCGTACGAGATAGATCGCCACCTTAGCCTCGCTGGAGGCGTGCGCTTTATCTCGCAAGCTCTCCTGCAAGCGTCGCAAACTGACCCCCTAACCTCGCAAACTGCCTCGCCACCTGTCTCGCAAACAACGACCCAGTGGGTCGGTTTTGTCGCGGTCTCGCTTTCCTATCGCGAACCGTTGTAGCAAGGGTCTGCAACAGACTCTGAGCGAAGCTCCAGTTGGCACATATGAACAAGGAGCAATTGATGCAATCGGTGAGTGGTCTCGCCCTGGTGGTCGAGGACGACGTCAAGATGCGCAAGATCGTGCGCGGCTGCCTGGAGAGAATCGGCTTGCAAGTCGTCGACGTCGGCGATGGACGATCGGCGATCCGCAAATTGGCTGAGCAGCCGCCGGACATCGTCTGCCTTGACCTGATGCTTCCCGAGCTCAGCGGCTACGAGATCTGCGAGATCATCCGGGCGTCGGCGGCTCTCAAGCAGATCCCAATCTTAGTGATGAGCGCTCGTGCATCGCCGGCCGACCGGGCGAACGCCGAAAAGGCCGGGGCCTCCGCGTACCTGATCAAGCCATTCACCATCGCCGACCTATCGGCTAAGGTGAGGTCCCTTCTGAAAGGCAATTCCAACCTCGAGGCAAACGTCCGGTGAACCAATTTGGCAACGCCCAGTTACCGGCGGAATCCCTTGACGAGTCAGGCGAGGCCGTCGATTCCGTACCCCTGCGACATCGCGTGGGGTTCGTGCTCGGCGCCATCCGCCGTCGAAAATGGCTCGCGCTGTCGATTTTCGGGTTGGGGATCGCCGCCACGTTCGGTTGGATAGGAATCACGCCCCGCACCTATCACGTTGAAACAAAGATCCTCACCAAGCGACAGCAAGCGTTGCCCGGCGCGGTTCGCTCAAACATCGGGGATGAAGCCCCCACCCACCTGGCCTACGAAACCATCCACGGGCGCGACAACCTGATTTCGGTAATCAAGCAGACCCGCCTCGTCGATCGCTGGCACGTCGAATCCAATCGTCCGCTCACTCAAGACGAGAAGGTCAACGCCTTGGTCAGGATGTTGGACGACCGGATCGGGGTATCGGTCGGCGAGGGACTGCTGACCATTTCGATCGATTGGCGGGATCCCCAGCTCGCCTACGAGCTGGTCGAGACCACCTGGCAGAATTTCCGCGAGGCGCGCCGGGAGCAGGAGATCTCGTCGATCGAGGAGGTGGTCTCGGTACTCGAAGCCCGGGCCGAAGCCGTCCGGGCGGAGATCGAGGAACTCCAGATGGAGAGCCCCGCCCAAGCGCCCAAGGGCGCGGCCGCGGCGGCAGACACGCGAAAGCCCGGGGGCCGACTGGCGATCAACCTTCCGGCGATCCAGCTCAAGACCCAGCTCGAAGCGACCCGTCGGACCATCCATGATGAAGAGGATTTCCGGCGGCGGCGCCTCGAGGACCTTCGGGCTCAGCTCGCCCAGCGATTGGCGATGTATGGCGAGTCCTACCCGAGCGTGGTGAGCCTGCAGCAGGAGATTCAGGCTTTCTTGCGGGAGCCGCCGGAGCTTGTCTCCTTGAAAGCCGAGGAGCAAAGGCTGGACGCCGCCTATGCCAAGCGCAAGCGCGAGCACGACGTGACCGAGGCCGATCCGGCGATTACCCCGGATCGGGCCGCGACCGATGCGCGCACCGATCGCGGAGAGGCAGATACCCGGCTGACCCGCGCCACGCTCAAATACCAGACGATCCTCGAGCGCGTGGAGACGGCGCGGCTCGATCTCGACGCCAGTGCTTCCGCGTTCAAGCACCGCTACAGCGTGATGTGGCCGGCCAAGGTCCCCACCCAGCCGGCCAAACCCAATGTCAGGAGGCTCCTCGGACTGGGTTCGGCGGCGGCGCTGTTTCTCGCGGTGCTCGCCGCGGTGCTCGCCGACATTCGCGCCGGCCGCCTGGTGGAGCCATGGCAAGTCGAAGCCCTGCTCGATCTTCCGGTTCTGGCGGAAGTGGAACGGCCTTGACGAATCGATGAGGACGAGCGTGGTAGAGAAGGACGCCAAGAAGGAAGCAACGATGAGCAGCGCCGCACAACCGGAACGAATCGGAGAGATAGCGCAGCCGCAAGGCGGCATCCCTCCCCGGCTCGACCTTCAAGAATTGTGGTACACGACGCTGCGATGGGAGTGGTCTTCGCTCGTGCTGGTTCCCGCCCACGCCTCGGGTTCGGCAGTCTGGATTGCCAAGGCGCTGGCGGAAATCGGCATTCCGCAGCAGAGCCGCGCGGCGAAGATCAACGCGCAGGGCGCGATGCTTGCCGCCACCTCCGAGCTGGTCGGCGATCTGGTGACCCAATCGACCATCCGTTCGATGAAGTCGAGCGGCGACCGATGGAAGGCCGGGCACACAATCATCGCGATCGATCCAGTGGTGTCGAACCCGGCCGGAATTCCAGTGGCGCTCTCCGCGGACGCGGTTCTGCTCTGCGTGGAGCTTGGCAAGACCGACATCGCATCGGCACGGAAAACCGTGCAGCTCATCGGCCGCGAGCGATTCATCGGCTGTGTCATCGTGAAGTAGCGGCAAAAGCCCCGACATCGATCGAATGTCCAACGCAGAACAGCTGCGTTTCTTTGCGCTTGCCCAAACGGCCCAAGCCGGGGGCCGTCTGATCCGCGAGGCGATGTTCTCTGTCCACTTCGCGGTAAAGCGAATTACTCCGCGCGAGCGGGCAGGCTTTTCCTGAATAGCGGAGTTTACGCGTCTCGTTTGTCGAGGTTGAATCGGTCGTATTAGTGCGAAAATTAAGCATTTCCTTGTTTCAAATTCGTGTCTTGACGGAATGTCGTCATGTCTACTAGAAGTCACACCCCTGTAGCGGGTTTCCCTGCACGGGCAGACAGGGAGAAGAGCAAGGGTTGGTCGGTAGGTTTCACTGCTCTCGAGGGATTCGTAGCCCTTCGAACGGAGCGGTGTAGTGCGTCAGGTGCGGCTTTCAGACATGTACGATATTTCGGGGGGGGACTACGGAACAGCGAGGTCGGCGGATAGGTCCGCCGACGGTGATTCCGCGATCCCGACGCAGTCAGGCGCTGCGGCCACGCCAGGCGGTGCAGGTCGAAACCATCCCGGATCGAGCAGCCTGCGCCACCTGATCGAGGTCTCATTTGACTGGGCCAGCCGCCGCTCCCGCCGCGCCCTCAGGGAAGCTCGAGAAAAGATCTCCTCGCGATCCACCCGGCCGTTCACCCTGTCGATTGGATTTGCGGCGATCCTCAATTGCGCGACGGATCTTTTCCAACTCGTCGTCAGCCTGTTTGTTGCGACCTGGCTTTCGAACCGACCCGCCGGGATGGAATATCCCGCCTTCGTATTGACGACGATCTGCGTTGGTCTTGTCTGGATTGTGACTTCCGCCGTGCTTCGCCACTACGACCGGACCGCCTTCCAGCGCCACACCGCGGAGGACGCGGCGCTGGTGTCGATCCTGGTGATGGCGGCGACCACCGCGGTGGCATTCGTCAATCTGCTGGTTCGCGACACCGACGCCGTCCCCAAGGTTCCCCAATTCTTGTTTGCCTTATGGCCGATGGCTCTTTTCCTGCGACTCGTCGTGTTTCGAGCCGTATCGGAAAAGGAAGCCCCTGCCGACAAGGTTCTGATCGTCGGTGCCGGGGCGCTGGCGCGCTTCACCAGCGAAGACCTGGAAAAGCGCCGTCGTCATGACATCGTCGGTTTCCTCGACCTGCCGGGAGACGGCTGCTCGGACTCGCTGAGCGCCCGCCTGCTTGGACCGGCGGATTCGCTTGAACAAATCCTGCGGACCACGGCGGTGAGTGAGGTGTTCATCGCCGGCGAGATGCTGAAACACGCGGATTCAATGCAGGCGGCGATCCGCGTTTGTGAAAAGCTCGGAGTGCCGTTTGCCGTCCCCGCCCACAATTTCCGCCTCGAGCGCGCGGAGGCGATCGAGAGCAGGGCGGTAGCGGACGGCTACTTGCACTATCACCCGGTGGCGCTGAAGCCCCGTCAGATGGCGCTGAAGCGGCTGTTTGACATCACCGCGGCATCGCTCGTCCTCGGGCTCCTCCTGCCGCTGTTTGTCTTCATCGCGCTGGCGATCAAGCTCACCTCGCGGGGACCGGTATTCTTCCGGCAACAGCGCGTCGGCCTGCGCGGCCAGCAGTTCGGGATGCTCAAATTCCGCTCGATGGTCGTCAACGCGGAGAAGCTTCAGGCGTTGCTCAAGGAGCGCAATGAGCGGCGCTCTGGCCCGGTTTTCAAGATCCGCAACGACCCCCGCATCACCCCGGTGGGCAGGTTCCTCCGCAAGTACTCGCTCGACGAGCTGCCGCAGTTGATCAACATTTTGCGCGGCGAGATGAGCGTCGTCGGTCCAAGGCCCCCGATCCCGAGCGAAGTCGCTCAGTACGAGCCCTGGCAGCTTCGTCGTCTCGCGGTGTGCCCGGGATTGACCTGCATCTGGCAATCGTCCCTCAATCGCCACCAGGTTTCGTTCGACGAGTGGATGTATCTGGACATGCAGTACATCGACCACTGGAACCTGGCGCGAGACTTCGCTCTCATTTTCAAGACCTTGCCGGTCGTCCTGGCCGGAGCGGGCGAGCGTTAGGACCGCGGGGGCTGGTCAACGCCTGCCCGAGGGCGCCAGGGCGACGGGTGCCGCAGAGTGCGGGTCAGGCTGGGTCGGCGGCGAAGCTGCAGCGGCGATTTGCGTCTCCCCCACCAACCCGCGCAATTCATAGACCCGGATCGGCGCCTGCCTGCCTCGAACCTTGATCATCCCCATCGGCTGGGCCACCACCGCATCCCTGACGGCGTGGTAGGTGGACTCCGAGATGAGCAGGCGCGTCTGGTGCTCCTTGTTCGCCGCCTCCAGACGGGCGGCGATATTCACGGCGTCTCCCATCACGGTGTAGTTGAAGCGGATGTCCGAGCCCATGTTCCCCACCACCATCGGGCCGCTGCAGATGCCGATCCCGATCTGGATTTCGGGAAGCCCCTGGTAGCGCCACTGCGGATTCAGGCGGCCGAGCTGCTCCAGAAATCTCAGCGCCGCGCGGCAAGCCCGCAGCGGATGGTCCTCCTGGTGAATCGGCGCGCCCCAGAATGCCATCAGCGCGTCGCCGATGTACTTGTCGAGGGTCCCGCCCTCCTCGAAGACGATTGCGGTCATCGGCGTCAAATAAGAATTGATGAACTTGACCAACGTCTCCGGCGGCATCTGTTCCGAGAGCGCGGTGAACCCGCGAATGTCCGCGAACAGAACGCTCATCTGCCTCTTCTCGCCGCCGAGCTTCAATTGCTCTGGATGATGGAGCATTTGCTCCATCACGCTCTCGTTCAGGTAATACCTGAAAACATTCCGCAGCCTGGCCTTCTCCGCGTCCACTGAGACGTAACCCAGGAAGACGAGGACGAACGATTGGGCCAGCACGCTCAGCAGCGGGATGGCCGCCGCCACTTTGAGCCCGTGGGTGAAGAGGGCCTGGCTTGCGCACAGCCAGAGGACCGCGACCCCGATACTGAGGAAGAGCTTGATCGAGTATCGCGCCCGCGGAAGGGTCTCGGCCAGCAGGAGGCCGGCGGCGAGAATGAAAACCATCTCCAGCAGCCTCAGCCACGGCGGCCGGGTCAGGAAGTCGTGAGAGAGGATGTTGGAGAGAAAGGACGCGTGCGTGAATATCCCGGGCTCGATTTCGGAAAAGGGCGTCACGCGCTGGTCGTATTCTCCCACCAGGGTCACTCCGACCAGGACGGCCTTTCCCGATAGTTCGGCCGCGGCCACCTTGCGATCGATGATCTCGCTCAGGCTGAGCGTCTTGAAGACGGCGCCCGGGCCCGGGTAGTTGATCAGGGAGTAGGGCTCGGAATACTGCAGCGGAATGTCGAGCGGCGGCTGTTCTTCGGAGCGCAGCCGAGTGGCGACGAGGCGGTTGAGCTGGGGATCGAAGACCGGCTCGACGGAGGCCCCGAGGTAGAGCGCGGCCACCTGGACGTCCAGCGAGGGAAGGAGCCCGGGTGGGCTCTCGAGCCTGGTGAAGACGGGCGTCCGGCGCAGCGTTGCGTCCGGATCCGGCACCGCGTTGACGTGAGCCAGGTGCTGGGCGGCCGTGGCCAGGGCCGGGATCGGCGTCTGCGCCGAGAAGTTCTGCCAGCTCTTGACCTGCTCGAGCGACACCAGGCGACGGCTTCCGGGGACCTTCCCGGAGAACTCGCGCAGCAGATGGGGCTCGAGGACCCGGGATTGGTCCTGCCATCGGGTCGCGAATTCCGCGAGGTCCTTGCGCGGGTAGGCGAGGACGCCGAGCACGAGCTCCGGCATCTGCGCGATCGCCGAAGCGAGCTGCCGATCGGGAGACTCCGCGGCGCGGGTGGCGAGGAGGTTTCGAAAGCTCTTCAGTCCTGCCGGCGGACTCGGTTCGCCCGCCAGCGCGAGATCGAGATTCTGGAGCGAGTCCGCATAGGCCAGCCGCGCTCCGTCCTCGACCTCGTCCAGGAGCAGCACGTCCATCCCCACCGCTTTCGCGCCGGCCTGGTGGAGCCGGGTCAGCGCATCGGCGATCAGGCGGCGCGGCCAGGGCCATCGCCCAAACCGTTGAGCGCTCTTCTCGTCCACCACCGCCACCACGACGTCCGGGTGTGGGGGCCGGCGGCCGCGGACGAGGAACTGCAGGTCGCTCGCCCGCCCCTCGAGAAAGTGAATCGCCCGCAGTGCGAGCGGGGCCAATGAATCGCCGGAAGAGCCGCCGCGCCGCTGGACGATCCCGCCGGTCACCGGAGTGCCGTCAGCCCACCAGTGCAGGGCGATGCAGACGACGGAGAGGACGAGAGAGACGAGTCGGAAACGCCGGTTCATTCCGAGCGGAGAGCGTTACCGATGCCTTGGGCCCTTTTCCCGATTGAGGGTTCGTTCCTTGGGAATGTGGGCGGTTCTTTCGTGTGACCGAATGAACCGTTCGAAGGCCTCCTTCGGCGGGGGGGTTCCGAGTTCCTTGCGCATCCCATCCCGGTTCGCCCAGGCGCGCTCGCCCGGGGAGAGCTCGGCGATCCTCGGCTTGGCCCCAGCGGGATCGGGATGTGGGGCGTCCCGGTGGGTCACCCCTACCCGACCTTCGAGCACGTGGACCAGCGTTTCCTTGTCGTTGGAGGCGCCGGCGAAAACGTCCACGCGAAAGACGGTTCCCCGAACGCCCGCCACCATGCGATCGGTGACGACCTCGAATTTGGCGTCGGATCCCGCGAGCGCTTTGGTCACCCGCGACCACAGCGAGCCGAAGAAAAGCCAGGCGGAGAAGCGGCGATGCTCCAGGTCCTTGAACTCGGCTTCATCGATGCGCAGCCGCGAACCGGCGCCGAGCACGATCTCGCTCTCGTCGGTCAAGACGAGCTTGAGGTTACCCGACTTCACCTCCAGCGTGTCGCCGAGCTCCAACTTCGAGCCGACCTGCAGGGCAACCGACTCTCCCGAGTTGGACACCCGGGCCGACTCGCCCTCCATTGCGGCGACCGCGCCCACTTCCGCCCAGGCGGGATGAACGGGGCTCAGAGCGATCGCCAGCGCGAGTGCGCCGCCGAGATCAGTTGAATGCATGGATTCCTCCAGGAAGCATCGCTACGTCAAAACCCACCACCCACTCCCTGGTTTCGCGAAGGCGCCATTTTAACATGGCGCCTCGATCCCAACGGCGCGACGACAGATGGCAGGGTGTGGGGAGACGTCGGCCCGAAGGCTCGAAGCGATCAAAGCCGCGGCCAGAAGGTCAGCGTCTGGTGCGGCGGCAGCAGCCACACCGAACGCAGATGCCCCTGTGCCAAAAGATCTGCCGCGTCGCCCCGGGTAGAAGCTCGAACCAGGCCGAAGTGGATCAGCATCACCGCGGATGCCACCAGACCATAGATCCATCGGCGCCCGGGTGCGCCCGGCAAGAAGGCGCTCGGGCCCACTGCCTCCTCGAGCGACGTGAACAGGGTCACCAGGACGATGCCGGCGAGAAGACCTATCGCCACCGCTCCCGACCACGGATTTGGAATCCCGAGGAAGGCGAGCGTCGTCGGGGGCAGGTAGCCGTCGCGGTAGAGCGGCCACACCAGACCGAACAGCGACGTGGAGACCGAATCCGGGATGTAGTCCACCAGCCCCACCAGCCCGGTCATCGCGATCGAGGAGACGCACAGTCCGATCGCCGCCGACAGAGCGAGGCGCGACGACGCGCGCGCTTGGCGCCATAGGCTCTGCCAGACCCACGCGGCGGGAAGCAGAAGGTATGGAACGAGGGGTGTCATGTGCCTGGGGCCGCTGGTCCATCCCCACGACTCGTAACTGAACGACGAGGTGAAGTAGGCGTGCGCCAGCAGCGCGAGCGCGGAGAGCCAGAACAGCGATCGCGGCGGGGCTTCGACATCGGCCCGATCCGCCGCCGCGGGAGGGCGATTGCCGGCCCTCCAGAGCATCGCCAGCCCGGGGATCGCGAGCAGCAGGAACGGTGAGAGCACGAACAACCCGCGCAGGGGCGAGAAGAACGAGAGGGCGAAGGCGCGCGGGTCGGGCAAACGGATCCCGAGAAAGCCGCCGACGTGCCAGCCCTGATAGCCCGGATCGTTGAGGTATTTGTAGCCGGTCTGAAAGGGGCCTCCGAAGCAGGCCTGATGGTAGAGCATCAACGCAGCGATGAAGGGCGCGGCGCCGAGGGTGGCAAGGACAAGCGGCAGTTTCAGCCGGGCAAATCTCGACTGCCAGCCGGTTCCCCCCGCTCCCATCACCTCCAGGGCGCCGTAAGCCACCAGCGGCGCCAGGGTCAGCGCGCTCGTGTACTCACAGCAGATCGCGGCGCCGGCGAAGGCGCCCGCAACTGCGTAGCCGCTCGGCTTCCAGTCTCCCCTTCCGCAGCGCCAGAGCGCGTAGAAGCAACCGAAAAGCAGGACGGACGTCGTCTGGTGGCTGATGAAGAGCAGCGAATAGCCGAAGGCGAGGGTCCCGACGGCGTAGGCGGCCACCGCCACGTCGGCCCATCGATCGGATAGATAGGTCGCCAGGAACCTGCGCAGGAAGATGAGCATCACCAGGGTGGGCAGGACGGTGATGAACAGGCGGGACCAGAAGACCCACGGCACTTCCGGAACGGCAAAGCGGCCACCGCCGCCCCAGGCTCTCAGCGCCCAGTAGATTGGAACGGCGGCAAACGAGAGCAGCGGGGCCTTGGACGGGAAGTAGCGCCCGTCCTTGACCGACAGGTCGCCGACCGGGCCGTAATCACGCAGCGTCTGATTGATGTCCAGGCTCCCGTACTCCACCAGCGCTCGCGTTTGCCACAGCCGGCAGAGCTCATTGGGAGAGCGCAATCCGGGATGGTAGGGAAACGCGACCAGGTAGAGGCTGCCGATCAGCCCAAAGAGAACTTGCCGGGAGGTGAGTCCAAGCATCCAAGGCATGGTCGCAGCCGGGCGCGGCGATGTCGAGCAAACGCGTCCGGCGGGGCCTGGAGATCGAAGCGCTCGCCGATCCGCTTGGGGGCTTCTTCAGTTGCCGTTCCCGTTGTCGTAGAGCGTGCCGATCTTGAGCACGCGGAACCTGGACAGATCGACGGCGACCTCGGACCCATCGAGCACCCCCGTGGCCCAGTACGCCTGCGCCTCGGGCGAGTTCTCGGCGTAGAGGCTGAGCGCTCCGGAGAAGTCACCGACGTAGGCCCCGTAGTCTTGAAGGGCCTTGACGATGATCTTCCCCGAGTTGGTCAGGCCGAGCGAGCTCACGTCGATGCTCGGGTCGAACTGGATTCGACCGCCGCAGGGAATGCCGCGCGTGCTGATCGCGCTGTCGCCGACGCGGGCCTGGCCGGTGCTGGCCGGAGGGGTGAACCAGCCGGCTCTGATGTGCGGATAGGCGACGACGAGCGCGTGCTCGATAACGCCGGCCCTGATCTCGTCGGTGCGGATCAGCCCGGCGACGAGCGGGAATCCACAGGCACGCGGGCCGTGAGCGATGTACCAGGGCTGGGCCTGGGTGGCTGGAACCCGGACGCCGGTTCCATTGAGGTCGGCGGTGGCGCACAGTCCGGCATGCCACTGCCCGGACGAGTTGACCATGTCCCAGCAGCCCCACTCCATGGCGCGTTGCTTGTCGACGACCAGCATCGAATGATCGCTCAAGGGATCTGGAGCGGCGCCGTTGGGGATGGGCATCGGGCCCGTCGCGTTCATCCCGTTGACGCCGGTCCAGCCAAGACCTCCGACGTCGGCCAATACCTGTCGGATCGGCGTCGAGCTGTCCGCCCAATAGAGCGGAATCGAGTATCCCTGGATGTTGACGTCGAGGTGGACGCCGTAGGGTGAGCTGTGCATGAAGTCGTCGATCAGCGCGGCGCTGCCGACTTCCAGAGTGGGGTTGCTGGGGATCTTCGTGTTCCACGGGCTGTCGCTGCTGAACGGACGCCAGCTCAGAGCGCCAGTCGATCCGCCGGGGGGCGGCGTGTTGCCGCCAGCGCTGGTGCTCCCGCACGACGTTGCGAGCGCGGCTCCGGCGCCGATCGCCAGGATCAAACCGAGCGTCTTGAGCTCGATGGTTCGCATGCGAATCTCCTCGAGGCGCTGATATTGTCCCGATCGCCGGGGTACGAGGACAGTACGCCAGGTGGCCAACCGTGGCCCGCTTGACCACCTTCACATCAGACGCGATCAACCCCGCCGATCGGGTGCGGCTCTCATTTCTGGACCAGGTCGTGCCAGTGGCCCGCAAAGAGCGGATGGCGGTGGTCGGGATGAAGTCCTCGGAGCGGGCCGCATCGTCCCGGACGGCGTCGCCCAGGCTCCGGAGCTCATCCGCTATGCCGCGAGCGACGCCGACACGGCGATCCTCGGCCGCTGGACCGTGGAGGAGGTGCGCGCGAACTTCGCGGTGGCACAAAAGTTCATCCCGATGACGCCGCAAGAATTGGTGGGTCTCGAGGCCAGGCTCGAGCCGATGGCGAGTTCCTACGACGACTACAAGCGAGGGTGAGGAGCGTCGGCCTTGGCGGCTCCAGCCCCAAATCCGAGGACGGCGCGACGCAGCGGGCGACATCCATGCGAGAGCTTCGACAGGGTCGACCCCGAGCGCCTTCGGGCTCGGCCCCCCAGAGTAAGTAACACTTTCCGGAAACAAATGGCTTCTCTTTCATCAACAATTTCAGCGTCTTGCAAGAACGTTTGTTGACCTGAAAGTGTTCACGACTGTGGCTGAGCTTCGAATAGGGCGCCGCAACCAGCGATTGGCGCAAAACCGGCGCCGAGATGGTTGAGCGGCAAGACTTCAGTGAAGTCCGCGTTCCTTCAGGGACTCCACCATCAGGCCTTCTTCGTCGAGGTCTAGATTACCGAGAAGTCCCGCATGAACTTCAGATGCTCTTCGAGCGAGAAGCCGCCTCGAGCGCGAGGTTGGGTTCGCAGCTCGTGGTCCAGGATATGGGCCACGAACATCGAGCGGTACCACGACGCGTTGGGCTCGGCCCGTCGCCCGGGTAGGCTTCGATCTTGATCGATCTTCCGCTTTTCGTTCTCTTCGTTGAACTCGTCTATCGCGCGAAGCTCGCCACACCAGCGGTTTGCGAAGAAGAACTGGACGTCATCGCAGTACATGCTGACCGCAGGGGTATAGAGCTCGGGCCGTCCCAGCAGGCATCGCAGTGCGCTCTTCGCACCGCTGTAGACGTCCACGTCGACTGAAATGAAACCGAGCGGGGCCGATGGATCGAGCGCGGCGACGAAGGCGTCGATGGTGTCCTTGATGTCTCCGAAGATCAGCTCCGCGCGTCCGTCGACGCGCCGTTCCAACTCTTCACGGTTGGTCATCCGGAAATCCCCGACCGACCACAGCTCCGGATGGTCCCGAAACCCGTCGATCGTCGGGAGCCCCTGCCCCGCGTCGAAGCCGACGACCCGAAGCTCGACGCCCGTCTCGGCCCGGACCGCATCGGCTAGCGAGATCATGTTGAGCAGGCCGTTCCCGGTGGCGACCCCGAACTCGCACACGGTGGCTTTGTTCTTTCCGGCGAACCGGGCAAGGTCCGCCGCCTTGAGCAGCCCGTAGGCATAGTTCGCCCTGTCGACGAGGCCGTACGCCTCCTTCTCGCGAAAGGTGCCACGCCGTTTCACATCCCGCCGGCGAAGCACTTTGGCGGGCGGCTCCTCGAGAAGTAGGGTCAGACGCTTCAAGCTGGACAGCATGTCGACGGGCCTCCTAAAGGGGGAATGGCGAAGGGCGGATGCTACTGTACCCCAGCCGGCGAGTCACTGCGTCTTCCGCCCGATCGACGCCATCATCTTCGAGATCAGCGATCGGGTGTGTGGTCTCCTGGACACCGATTCGATCCGCGCCTTGCCGTCGAAGGCCCGCGTACAAAGCCTGGTCGTAGGCGGCAGCTGACCGCCCGGCGGGTATGCACGCACGACCTTCATCTCCCGGCACGGGGCTCCGGCTTGGCCTCTTGATGGACCTGGCCCCCCGCAAACTGGGCTCATTCGAAGACTGGCTTCTCGCCTTTTGTCGCGAGGCGCGCCGGCGAGACCATCGGGTCGATGTCTTCGGGTCGCAGCCGATTCATCCGCTCATCGATGACCAGTTCAGGCAATTGGGCGTTGGTTGGAACCTGTGGCGGACACTCACCGCCTCGCCGGTGCGATCCATCGCCAGGTTGGCTTCGTACGATGTTTTGCACCTGAACATGTTCGGCGCGTATGACCCCGTCTGTCTGCTCGCCTATGCGGCGCTTCCCGCTCGCATCGCTTTTGTGGCGCATGCGGAGCGGTTTGAAACTGCGGACATGCTTCCGAAGCGGGTGATGCGCCGGGCGATCAACTATTTCATCTCGTCGAGACTGGACGGCTTGGCGGGAGTGTCCAACTACGTCAGGGATCGACAAGGTGGATGGTTTGGACTCAATCG
>Ga0070708_100000235_pt1 | contig 41417 bp, 35 predicted proteins | sample KBSK5503metaG_FD_65469 | JGI IMG/M metagenome (GOLD analysis project Ga0070708, IMG submission 65469) | Corn, switchgrass and miscanthus rhizosphere microbial communities from Kellogg Biological Station, Michigan, USA - KBS K5-50-3 metaG | ecosystem: Host-associated > Plants > Roots >... | reverse complement strand
GCGGGAAACCACGCCGGCCAGCGCCCCGCCGCCACCATGGAAATGCCGAACGCTGCGGCGAGGAATCCCATCGGCACCGCGCCGACATCGCCCATGATCATCCGCGACGGCGGCAGGTTGACAATGAAGAAAGGAAAGGTCGCTGCCGCGAGCGTAAAAAATACAATTGCAGATGCGCCGGTCAGCAACGCGCCCCCGCCGTAGGCCGAAAATCCAAGAATGGCCATCGCCGCCGCGAGACCGTCGTTGCCGTCCATGAAATTGTAGAGATTGAGCGACCACGCCACCGCGCCGCCGACCAGCAGAGTCATCAGCAGCTGCGCGGGCCACGACAACGCCATCGGCCAAACGAGCGCGACAGCGAACCAGAGCGCGGCGAGCGCGTGGACCATCACGCGGACGCCGACGCCGAGCGCGCGGATGTCGTCGCGCAGCGAGACCCACGCCAGCGCGAGCCACGGGACCAGCCACAACGCCATCGGGATCTCCGCGATCGGCGACGCCCACAGGGCCACGGGCAGCCATCCGGCCCAAATGGCGAGCCCGCCTCCGCGAGGAAGCGGCGCCGCGTGCAGCGAACGTTCGTTGGGCGTGTCCTGCGGAAGATTCGCGCGGGCGCGCATCAGGGCGACCGTGACCCATCCGCTCAGGGCCAGTGCAAAGGCCATGGCCGCGGGAAAGGCAAGGGGGGTCAATCCGCCCGCCTGTGATGCGGATCACTGCAGCAGTTGCCGCCGCATGCAGAAAGACTGTAAAAAACAAGGCCCTGAAGGCACCATTTCCGGGTCGCGAAGGCGTTGCCGGGGCAGGAAAACCTCCGAAAATTCATCACTTTGCGCCCGAATGCATAACCATTCTGGTAACGAGACATTTTTCTCTTTTCGATCATGACTTTACGCAAAGTGTCCGGATACGCCACGGGGCAGCGAACAAGGCCGCCAATATGCCCCAGACGCACGTTCGCGCCGAGTTTCTTGTTGCTCCGGCACAACATGGTCGAGTGGCAAATGAGACCATTCTGCCTTCGGCTTGCCAATCTTTTGCGCGCTTTGGCACAATAGGACGCAGCTTCTCAAAGAGATGTGAGAAGGTTCCGATGGCAGGCGCAAAAGGCTTGATCCTTGCCAATTTTATCCGTTAGAGGAGAGACTCCATGAATAAGAAGCTCGTCGCTTTTGCTGTCGCGGGCGTGCTTGCCGCCCCGCTGACCGCAGAAGCGCAGACCGCGAACGTCACGCTGTACGGTCGCTTGAATCTTGATATGGAAGTGGTCAACGCCAAGCAGGACCTTTCCGGTGGCGGTTGCGGGTGCAAGGAAAGCATGTACTTCGTGAAGTCGAACTCGTCCCGTCTGGGCGTGCGCGGCTCCGAAGCACTGGGGGGCGGGTTGAGTGCTGTATTCCAGATTGAATCGTCAGTCGGCGCAGCCAACGGCGGCGGCGGCGGCGCGACGCTGGGCACTCGCGAAACGTTCGTCGGCCTGCAAGGCGGCTGGGGCACGTTCAAGCTGGGTTACTTCCTGACCCCGTACGACGACATCCATCCGATCTTCGGTAACGTCCCGACATTGGGAACGTCGATCCTGGGTACGCAGGCGCTGTGGTCGAACACGGGCTGGGCGGGTAATTCGCAGGGCGGCGGCGCATTCGACGACCGTGCGGCAAACTCGATCCGCTACGATTCGCCGAACATCGCCGGCTTCACGGGCAGCGTGCAGATCGCTTCGGGTACGCAGGGTGGCGATGCCACCGGCGGCAACAATTCGACGCCGACCACGCTGGAAGCGCAACGCAAGCATGCGTACATGACGTCGGTGAACGGCCTGTACAACAACGGCCCGTTCCAGGGCGGCATCGCGTATGAGTTCCACAACAACTTCCGCCCGGGCTCGGCAACCAATCCGAAACTTCAGGATCAGGCCGTCACGGTTGCGGCAGCGTGGAACTTCGGCGTCGCCAAGGTCGGCGGCGTGTTCGAGCGCATCAAGTACGACATCGTTACGGGTGGCACCCTCCAGCGCAATTTCTGGGGCGCCAGCCTGACCTGGAACTTGGGTCCGGGACAGTTGTACGCGATGGGCGGCTGGGCGCAGAACGGCTCGGGCTCGGCGGCAGAAGGCTCGCAGGTCGGCGCGGTTCGCAGCGGTGCCAACACGGGCGCGCAACAGTACGAAGTCAGCTACACGTACGCGCTGTCGAAGCGCACGCTGACGTACGTCGGCTATAACATCATCAACAACAGAAGCAACGGCGCCTACAACTTCGGCGTGAACCAGGTCAACGGTCTGTGCGGCCTGTCGGCCAGCGGCCAAACGGCCACGGGTTGCGGCAGTTCCGCCAAGCCACAAGGCCTGATCGCGGGTCTCGTCCACTTCTTCTAAGAGGACAGGCAACGCGCACAAAAGCAACAAGCACTACGAACGGGCGCCTTCGGGCGCCCGTTTTTTTGCCCGGCGATCCGGCCCGCTCCGCAATGGACGCGCGAACTGGTAGCATTTCCTGATGATCGATTCTTTGATCGTCGGCTTCGACCGAGCACTGCGAACGCTCTCCGGGACGGCGGCGTCCTCGCGGCCGATTCCGGGCGCCGCGCTGCCTTCGCCCGAGCTGACGGCGGACGAGCGGCGCCATGCCGCGGGGCTGATGCGCGTCAATCACACGGGCGAAGTGTGCGCACAGGCGCTCTACTCCGCACAGGCGCTGGTTGCGCGCAATCCCGAACTTCGAGCGAGGTTCGCGGGCGCCGCGCGCGAGGAGGAAGACCACCTGGCGTGGACGCAGACGCGCCTCGCAGAATTGAACGACCGCGTATCGCTGCTCAATCCGCTCTGGTATGCCGGGTCCTTTGCGATCGGCGTCGCGGCCGGGCTGGCCGGGGACCGCGTGAACCTGGGATTCGTCGTCGAGACCGAGCGCCAAGTCGAGGAGCACCTGACCGGCCACATCGACGCCTTGCCGGACGCGGATGCGAAGAGCCGCGCCATCGTGGCCACGATGCGTGACGACGAAGCACGGCACGGCGCGATGGCGCAGGAGGCCGGCGCCGTCGATCTTCCGCTGCCGGCGCGCGAGCTGATGCGCGTTGCAGCCGGCGTCATGAAGGCGCTGGCATACCGGATCTAAAAAATCAAAATCTCTACCACAGAGTACACAGAGGACACAGAGGACACAGAGAACGGCATTGCTGTGTTTGCTGGCGTCCTTGCTCTCTCTGTGTACTCTGTGGTGAAGATTTTGCGGTGAAGATTTGGCCTGTTTTTCAGGCCCGTGTTGACGAACGCCGCCACGCACGCAGCGCCGCAAGACGCGCGGCGCGTACGGCCTTGGCGATCCCTTCGTCATCCTTCTTCCGTCCGCCCTTGGCCGCCTCGCGCGCGATCGCGCCGGCATCGACGGACTTCACCACGGCAAGCGCATCGAGCAGCAGTCGCGCGGGCGGATAGCGCTGTGCTACGCCGGGCCGCGAACACGCATCCGCCGCGCACGCGTCGAGCAGCGTCTTGAGCCGTCCCGAGCGGCGCAGCGCGTCCGAGGCCCCGAGCAGGTCGAGCAATTTCGCCGGCGGCAAACCGCCCGCATCGTGCACGGTGCGGCGCCAGCGCGCGGCTAGTCTCGCGGCGTCGCGGCATTCCAGCGGAACTTTCAACCGCTCCGACACGCCTTCGGCCAAACGAATGCTTTGCGATTCGACCACATCATCGACCGGCCAGGCATCGCGAGGGATGGCCGCTTTCCCGAGACCCTGCACGAGAATGGCGTATCGCGCGGGAAGCGCGCTGCCATGGTCGGCCGACCAGTCGAGCGCACGCGCGACATGGACGCCGGCATCGATCTCGCCATGATTCGCAGGTGTCTCCGGCACGCCAAACAGCGCGTCGACTTCGGGCAGCAGCCGCGCGAGCGCGCCGCATTCGCGCAGTACGGAGAGCATCCGCGACGGCTGCGGTTCGACAAGTCCCTTCGCCAACTCCTGCCAGACCCGCTCCGGCGCCAGCGTTTCGAGTTCGCCGGAAGCCACGATCGCGCGCATCAGCGCCTCGGTTTCGGGCGCCACCGCAAATCGCAGGCGCGCGGCGAAGCGCGCGACGCGCAACACGCGCAGCGGATCCTCGACGAACGCGGGCGACACGTGGCGCAACACTCCGGCGGCCAGGTCGGCCCGCCCGCCGTGGGGATCGACAAGGACGCCATCCTGGCCGCGCGCCATCGCATTGATCGTGAGATCGCGGCGGGCGAGGTCGTCTTCCAACGTGACGTCCGGCGACGCAAAGAACTCGAAGCCGCGATAACCGCGGCCGTGCTTGCGCTCGGTGCGCGCCAGCGCATATTCGTCGCCGGTATCCGGATGCAGGAACACGGGAAAGTCGCGGCCGACAGGACGAAAGCCCGACGCCAGCATGGTCTCCGGCGTCACGCCGACAACCACGAAGTCGTGATCGGATTTCGGCCGGCCGAGCAATTCGTCGCGCACGGCGCCGCCCACGCTGTAAATCTTCGCGGGCTGCGGCAAAGGGCGGGCCATCGTCAGCCCATCTCGAGTCTAACGCCCGCTTCCGGCGCGGTAGCGATCGTAATGGCTTCGCATCGCGGCCGGTGACAGGTATTCGGGCGCAATCGCCTCCAACGCCGTCGGCGCAATGCCAAACGCCGCCGGAAATGGACCCTTGCACACGTTGTCCCTGCTCATCGATGCCAGGTTGTCGCGGCTCATGAGCTTGCCGGGGAGCATTTCCAGTACGGTCGCCTGCAGTTTTGACAGGCGCGGGCCGAGCGGAATGATCGGCCGCACCGCGCCGCTCACCTCGCCGACATAGCGGACCAGGTCGCGCAACGTATAGACATTCGGGCCGCACAAGTCGTAGGAGGACCCCTGCGCGTGTTCGTCCGTCAAAGTCTGCGCGATGCAATCCGCGACATCGCCTACATAGACGGGCGCAAAGCGCGCGTCGGGGGACGCGAGGGCAATGACCGGAAAGAGCCGCGCAACCTGCGCGATCATGTTGAGAAACGAATCCTCGGGGCCGAAGATCACGCTTGGGCGAAATATCGTCCAGTCGAGGCCGGACGCCTTGACGATCGCCTCGGCCTCGCCTTTGCTGCGCAGGTACTGGCTGGGACCGGAAGGGTCGGCATTGAGCGCGCTCATCTGCACGAGTTGCGGCACGCCGGCCGCCGCGCACGCCGCCGTCAGGATGCGCGCGAGCTCGACGTGCGCGCGCGCGAATGTGTCGCGGCCGGACTCGTTCAGGATGCCGACGAGATTCACAGCGGCGCTTGCGCCGGACAGGAGCCTCGCGAGCGCGGCCTTGTCGAAGATGTCGGCTTCCGCAACTTCGACCGTCGGCAGCAGGATGAGGTGCTTCGCGCTTTCGCGGCGGCGCGTCGGCACCACGACGTCATGACCCGCCGCGCTCAACCGCGCAACGAGATGGCGGCCGACGAAGCCGCTTCCGCCCAGCACCACGATGCGTTGCCGGGCCACGATTACTCCGTCCGCGCAGCCACGGGATCGATGGCGGCGCCGCGCGGCGCGACCACGCCCAGGCGCGCAGTCAGCGTCTGAGGGGGAGCGCCGAACGATTGCGCGTACACGATCGAATTCGCGAGCACTTTTTTCACGTAGTCGCGCGTTTCGTTGAACGGGATCGTCTCGACCCACACGGCGCCTTCGAGAGGCGCGGGTGGACGCCACGCCTGCGCGCGCGAAGGCCCCGCATTATACGCAGCGGCCGCCAGCGCCGGCATGTGGTCGAGCCGGTCCAGCCAATACTTGAAATAGTACGCGCCGAAAAGCGTATTGAGCTCGACGTCGCCGATGGCCGATTCGCGGTAATCGCTGCGTCCCAACTGATTGGCCACCCAACGCGCGGTACGCGGCATGAGCTGCATGAGGCCGACGGCTCCGGCGGAGGACACGATGTCGGGCGAGAAGCGCGATTCCTGCCGCGCAATGCCGTACAGAAGCGCCACATCCACGTCGTAGTTGCGCGACGCTGCATCGAATTCCTTGCGAAAGGGCGCCATGTAGCGCAACGCGTAATCGTGCCGCGTCGCCGTGCGGTCGGCCGCGTTCACCGCGCGATCGTAGAGCGCGACGCGGCGCGCAAAGTCCGCGGCGAGCAGCAGGACGTCGTCCGGCTGGCCGCGCACGATGAACAGCCACTCGCGTTGCGATTCCGCCCTCATGTCGAGCTCGGCGAGCTTGACGACGCGCTTCACCTCGGGCCGGGTGCCGAAGGCGGCAAGGGCCACCGACGACGGCGGCAGCGGCTCGCTTTTCGGGACCTCGAAGCGCCGGCCTAACTGTTCGGCGGCGAGCACGCCGTAAAAATGAGTCTCCGCGGCCAGCACCTCGAAGAGCGCATTCGCCTCCGTCGTTCGCCCCTCCACAGCGAGCGCGCGCGCCCTCCAATAACGCCAGGCGGGCTCCTGACGCTGCGATTCTTCCATGGCGTCGGTCGCGGCGAGCACGTCAGGCCAGGCGCCGGCGCGCAACGCGGCGCGCGCTCGCCAGGCGCGCATCTCGGGCGAAAGCGGCAAGTCGCCGGCTTCGCGAAACCAGTCGTTGGCGAGCGGGTTCAACTGCCGTGCCGCGTGGTAGGCGAGCCGCGCATTGCCGTAGCGGCGCTCGATCTCCGGCAGCTTGTCGCGCCACTTGACCCACGCCGGGCGCGCGGCCGAGGCATCGCTGCGCGCCACGCGCTCGAGCGTATACAGCGCAAGCTCGCGACCCGAACCCGTGCTCCAGGCGAAATTGCCCGCGGCCAGCGCGCGCTGGACGTCGCGGGTCACCTGGCCGAACTCGCGCGTGGTGATGCGATCCTTTCCGGGCAAATCGGTGGCGATCGCCTGCGCCAGGCGGACATTGCCGGCCTCCGATGCGAGCCGAAACCGCACTACGCGGTCGGCGACCGAGAGATCGCCGCGGTTGATCAGCGCGGCGAACAGCGGCTCGCAGGCATCGGGCGTCGCCTGGCCGGTGAACCAGAGCGCCTGCGCTCCGGCCAATGCGGCTTCGCCGTCGCGCTGGCGGCGGTACTGGACGCCGTAGCAGGCGAGCTCGACGTCCTCGCCCGACGACGGTGGATAGTCGAGCGCGAAGCGGCTCCAGTCGCCTTTTTTTCCCAGCGCCTTCAGCCAATCGAAGCGCAATTTGTCGGCGAGCGGCGTGTCGGGATAACGGTCGAGATAGTCGCGAACGGCGTCCGCCGACGCGTCGTCGATGGCCAACTTCAGCCGCCAGTACTCGACGTAAGGCTCGAGAACGTGGCCGTGAAGCTTGCCCGCGAGTCCTGCCAGTTTGGCCCGGTCGGCTTTTTCGTAGGCGGCCTTGGCCGCAAGAAAATCGGCGTCGGACTGCGCGTGCGCGGGGTGAACGAGGCCGGGGAGCAGGAAGGCTGCCAGCCAAAGGCCGCGAAGGAGGAGGCGAGATATCAAGGAGACCCTAGTCTGATCGAGCCCGCCTCTCAAGACAAGCCTTCCCAATGAACGTTCCGCGTGCCGGCACGATGACAAGGGCTAAGCACAATGCATACCCCGATGCTAAGATTCACGATTAGAAAAACGGACCATCGCTCCGGGAGGACGGATGGCACAACGGAAGGCGGCGCCGCTGGTCGGCGTCGTGATGGGCAGCGAAAGCGACTGGGAGATCATGCGCCACGCCGTCGCGCAACTCGACGCGTTCGGCATTCCCAACGAGCCGCGCGTCCTGTCGGCGCACCGGATGCCCGACGACAGTTTCGAATACGCGGAAGACGCGGCGCCGCGCGGGCTGCGCGCGATCATTGCCGGCGCCGGCGGTGCGGCGCACCTTGCCGGCATACTCGCCGCAAAGACAGCGGTGCCCGTGCTGGGCGTACCGATACCGTCCAAATACCTGCGCGGCGAGGACTCGCTGTTGTCCATTGTGCAGATGCCCAAGGGAATTCCGGTGGCGACGTTCGCGATCGGCGAGGCCGGAGCGGCGAATGCTGCGCTGTTCGCGGTGGCCATCCTTGCCGCGACCGATCCCGCTCTCGCGAAGAAGCTTGCGGCGTTCCGTTTGAAGCAGACCAATGCGGCCCGGGCGATGCGCGTGCCGACCGACGGCAAGCCGGCGAACTAGCGTTTTCCCATTTTCGGCGCATCGCGCGACGCGCCGACGGGTAGCGTGGCCGCGCGAGCGTATTCGGGATCGGTCCATCGGCATCCGGCCGCGGCATAGTCCGCCGCCATCTGCGTCGCGTCCACGCCCCAGAAAAGCTCGCCGCGCAACGCAAGCGTCGGCACGCCGAAAACGCCACGCGAGATCGCCTCGTCGGTATTGCGGCGGAGCGTGTCCTTGACCTCCGGATCGGCAATCCGCGCATCGGCATTCGGGAGCTCGAGGTCGTGCGTCAGTTCCGCCCATTCGATCGGCAGGTCGGGTAAGCGGCCATCGCGCCAGACGAACCTGAAGATGCGGTGGATTGCCGCCGGCTCGCAGTCGCATGCAATCGCGAGGCGCAGGAGCGGCAGCGGATTGAATGGATGCTCGTGCGGCAACTTGAGCGGGATCCCGAGCCGCTTCGCCTGCCACAGCACGAAGCGATAGGTGAAAGCGCGTTTGCTTTCGATTTCCGCCGGCCCCTTCTGGCCGTGCGCGCCAAGCAGTCCCGCAAACAGCACCGGCTTGAACCGAACCGTTATCGCCGGTGCAAGGCTCGCGAGCTGCTCGCTTTGCAGGTAGGCAAACGGCGAAACGAAATCGAAATACCAGTCCGCAATGAATCGCTCAGCGTTCGGCATCGTCGGCTCGGAGTGGATCATTTTGTGGTGCCGTCGCGTTTCGCCGTGCGGCGAGCAACGACCAGACGGCGCGCTTCGCTTCGTCGTCGAGCACGCTCCACGTCGCGATTTCATCGAGCGTCCGGAAGCAGCCGACGCAAAGCCCGGACCTCCCGTCGACCGTGCACACATTCGTGCACGGCGACGGCACGGGGCCTTCCGCGGCCTGGTCTCCTTGCATCATGCGGGCAGCGGGATCATGAGGGTAACGGCGACTTGGCGTTCAGCGCCCGCGCGACGCGCGATACCGGCGGCCGCTGCAGGAAATCGGAAATGTATTGCCCCGCGCGGCGAAGCTTCGTCATATCGACGCCGGTTTCGATTCCCAATCCCTGCATCAGGTAGACCACGTCCTCGCTGGCGACATTGCCAGTGGCGCCCTTCGCGTAGGGGCAGCCACCCAGCCCCGCGACCGAGCAGTCGAACGTCGCGACGCCCGTCTCGAGCGCCGCGTACACATTCGCCAACGCTTGCCCGTACGTATCGTGGAAATGGCCCGCCAGCGAGGCCGCCGGCACACCATCCATGCATAACTCGAGGAGCGCCTGGGTCTTGCCCGCGGTGCCCGTGCCGATCGTGTCGCCCAGCGAAACTTCATACGCGCCCATTCGATGCAGCGCGTGGGCGACTTCGGCAACGCGGCGCGGATCGACATCGCCTTCGTACGGACAGCCGAGCACGCAGGAAATGTAGCCGCGCACTCGCACGTCGCTGGCCGCCGCGGCTTCGAAAATCGGGCGAGCGCGCGTGAGGCTCTCGGCAATCGAACAATTGATATTCTTTTGCGAGAACGTCTCCGAAGCGGCTACGAAGACCGCGACTTCGTCCGCCTTCGCGGCGAGGGCCGCATCGAAGCCCTTCATGTTCGGCGTCAATACCGGATAGCGCACGCCGGGCTTGCGTCGGATGCGCGCCATCACGTCGGCCGCGTCGGCCATCTGCGGCACCCACTTCGGCGAGACGAACGATGTCGTTTCGATCGCCGGAAATCCCGCATCGGTCAATAAGTCGACCAGCGCGACCTTGACGTCGGTCGGAACCATCGCCTGTTCGTTCTGCAGGCCGTCGCGGGGACCGACTTCGACCAGGCGAACCTTGTCCGGCAATCCCATCAATACCCTCTCTCGAGCGCGACGACACCCGTGACCGGTTCGCCGCGCTCCAATCGCGCAATCTTACCCGCGACCTGCGCAGCCGCTGCCTCGGGCACGGTGAGACCGGAAATGTGCGGCGTCACGAATATCTCCGGCCGGCGCCAGAACGGGTGCGAGGACGACAAAGGCTCCTCGCGGAAAACGTCGAGCGTCGCGCCCGAGAGCTTGCCTTCATCGAGCAGCGCGATGAGGTCGTCATCCACCAGCGCCGCGCCGCGCCCGATGTTGACGACGTGTGCGCCATCGGCGAGCCGCGACATCGATCGGCGATTCAGGATGCCGTCGGTCGCCGCGGTGGCCGGCAACACGCAGACCAGGAAGTCGAGACCGTCGAGAAAGGCGTCGAATCGAGGCTCTCCGGCAAAGACAGCGACGCAGTCCACGTCCTTTGCCGACCGCGAGTATCCGCGCACCGCAAAACCGTGCGCTGCCAGTGCCCGCGCCACTTGCTCACCGATCACGCCAAGGCCCATCACGCCGGCGTCGAGCGAAGACGGCGACCGCGGGTCGTGCTGTTGCCATCGCACTTCGCGCTGCTGTCGCGCGTAGACGTCGAGGCGTTGCACGAATCGCAACGCCGCCGCGAGGACATAACGAACCATCTGCTCCGCCATCCCCGCGTCCTCGAGCCTTATGACCGGCACGTTTCGCGGCAGGTTCGGCAACGCCAGCAGGTGGCGCACACCTGCGCCCAAGTTGAAGATGGCCTTCATCCGGCGTTGTTCGTCGAACAACGTCGCGCAAGGACCGTAGGCGACCACGTAGTCGGCCGGCGTCGCTTGCGGATCCGCGGGCTGGCCTGGCTCGCGCCGCCAGACCTGCGCGCCGGGCAGCGCCACGCGAAACAATTCGAGCCAGTGGCCGTCGGCATCCGCCGGAATGTTCAATACGACACGCGGCTCACTTCGTTCGCTGCCCATTCGCGTCCTCGAGGTCGACCAGGTCGGCGCCTTCGGCCACGCGGTCGCCCACACCGAAATTGACGGACGCGACGACACCATCGGCCGGAGCGACGATCGTGTGCTCCATCTTCATCGCCTCGAGGACGATCAGCGGCGCGCCGCGGGCCACTTTGTCGCCCGCCTTCACCATCACTGCAACAATGGCGCCGGACATCGGAGCGGTCAGGTGGCCGCCGTGCGCTTCGTCTTCGCCCGCGTGCGCGAGCGGGTCGATGAACGTCAACCTGCGGCGGATCCCCGGGGCAAAGACATGCCGGTCATCGCCGTCGGCAACGACGGTTGCGGCCAACACCGCCCCTTCGTATTCCAGCACGAGGCGACCGTCGCGCTCGGTGAATTGGACATCGACTACACGGTCAGGCAGCTCGACGCGCGCACTCATAACGCCTTTCGGTTGCACGCGGACCGCATGTTTTGCGTCGCCATCTTCATACGCGAAGAGCAATCCTTTCGACTCAACATTGAGCCACCACGCGTCCGGCACGTGCCAGGGCGAGTACGCGTCGCCGGAACCGCTCGCCGCGACGGCGGCATCGATCACGATCCCGGCATATTCGGCGACTGCTGCCGCAAGCAACGCGGATTCGGGCGTGGCGCCAAGCGCCGGGAACAACGCGTCGCGGTTCTTTTCGATGAGCCCGGTATCGAGGCGCGCATTGGCAAACGCTTCATGGGCGACGACGCGTTCAAGAAAGGCGATATTGGTCGCCACGCCGACGACTTCGCATTCCTGTAGCGCCGCAACCATTTCCGCGCACGCATTCGCGCGGTCTTCGCCCCACACGATGAGCTTGGCCAGCATCGGGTCGTAGAACGGCGAGACTTCATCGCCCTCGCGCACGCCGGTATCGATGCGGACGCGCGCCGACTCGAGCGGCATGCGCCAGTGCGAGAGCCGGCCGATCGACGGCAGGAATCCGCGGTCCGGGTCCTCGGCATAAAGACGCGCCTCGAGCGCGTGGCCGTTGATCGCGAGCTCCTCCTGCCGCATGGGCAGAGGCTCGCCCGAGGCCACCCGCAACTGCCATTCGACGAGGTCCTGCCCCGTGATCATTTCCGTGACCGGGTGCTCGACCTGCAGCCGCGTGTTCATTTCCATGAAGTAGAACGTGCCGTCCTGCTCGGCGATGAATTCGACGGTGCCCGCACCGACGTATCCGATCGCCTTCGCCGCCGCAACGGCCGCCTCGCCCATCGCGCGCCGTCGATCGGGTGCCATGCCCGGCGCCGGCGCTTCCTCGAGCACCTTCTGGTGACGCCGCTGCACCGAGCAATCGCGTTCGAACAGGTAGACCGCCTCGCCGTGCATGTCGGCGAAGACCTGGATTTCGATGTGGCGAGGTGACGTCAGGTAGCGCTCGAGCAGGACGCGGTCATCGCCGAACGATGCTTTGGCCTCGCGTTGCGCTGAAGCGAGCGCCGCCGCGAACTCGTCCGCGCGGGTAACGATCTTCATGCCCTTGCCGCCGCCGCCCGCAGTCGCCTTGATCAACACCGGGAACCCGATCTTCGCGGCTTCGCGCGCAAGGAGGTGGGGTTCCTGGCCGTCGCCGTGATAGCCGGGAACCAGCGGGACGTGCGCGTCGGCCATGATGATCTTGGCGGCCGACTTCGAACCCATGGCGGCAATGGCGCGCGGTGGAGGCCCGATGAAGACGACGCGCGCCTGTGCGCAACTTTGCGCAAAGCGCTCGTTCTCCGACAGAAAACCGTAACCCGGATGAATCGCCTGCGCACTGGACTTCGCGGCAATGGCGAGGATCGCATCCGCGTTCAGGTAACTCTCGCGCGGCGCCGCAGGCCCCAGCCGATAAGCCTCGTCGCAGCTTTCGACATGCAGCGCATCGGCATCGGCGTCCGAATACACGGCGACCGTGCGGATGCCCATCCGGCGCGCCGTGCGCGCGACGCGGCAGGCGATTTCGCCGCGGTTCGCGATGAGGATCTTGGTGAACATCGGCGCGACCGGTCAGTGTGGGTTCCCGGCTGGCGGTTGCGCAAACCACGCCGTGACGCGTGCGACGATCGCACGCAGCATTCGCCACACTTTGGGAATGAGCCAGATCGTCAGCGCGACGAGCACGGCGAGGACGATGAGCGCCGCCACCGGATGCGCGAAGGCGAGCCACAGCAGCGTCCCGACCGCCAGGTCCTCGCCGAACGACGCCGACCAGTTCGAAAAGGGTTCCGGCGACGTATTGATGATGGCGCGACTGCCGGCTTTCGCCAAGTGACTGCCTGCCGCCAGCGTCCCGCCCAGGATCGCGGCCGCGAGCATCGACGCAGTCGACGCATCGCCGAACACACCCGCCGCCAGCGCGGCGCCCGCCGGAATCCGAAGGAACGTCTGCACGATGTCCCACAGCGAATCGAAGCCGGGAATCTTGTCGGCAAAGAATTCGACGAAGCACATGAATCCCGATGCGGCGAGCACGAATGGATGCATGAGCACGCGAAGACCCGCCGGTAGCTCGACCCAACCTAAGTAGCCGGCCGCGCCGACGATGAAGAGCACGGCGTAGAGGCGCAGGCCGCTCGCCCACCCGAGCGCGGCGGCCAGGGCCACCAGTTGCAGCGTGTCGAAATGTTCGAGTGCGGGCATCGTCTATTTCTTCGGACGCAGCGACGCCGGCACCCACTTGGCCGGCCGCTTGCCGAGGAATGCCGCCACGCCTTCCTTGCCTTCCGGCGACGCGCGGACTGCGGCAATATGCTCGGCGGTTCCGGCAATGACATCCGCGTCGATGGGCCGATGCGCGACACCCCGGATGAGCGCCTTGCACTCGAGCTGCGCCCGCGGACCGGCAACCAGCAGCGCGCCCAGCAATTCGTTGACTCGCGTGTCGAGTTCGGGCTCCGGGACGATGTCGTGGACCAGCCCGATCCGGAATGCCTCCGCGGCGGTAAAGCGCTCCGCGGACAGAAAGTAGCGCCGCGCCTGCCGCGCGCCGATGGCCTCGATCACGTACGGTGAAATCGTCGCCGGAATCAGGCCCAACTTTGCCTCCGACAGGGAAAAAATCGCGTCGTGCGCGGCAACGGCAATGTCGCAGCAGGCGACGAGTCCGACGCCACCGCCGAACGCGGTACCGCGCACGCACGCGATCGTCGGCTTGCTCACACCATAAAGGGTGCGCAGCATCAATGCGAGCGCCTGCACGTCGGCCAGGTTTTCCTCCGGGCCGTACCCCGCCATCTTTTTCATCCAGTTGAGATCGGCGCCGGCGCAAAAGGTGCCGCCATGCCCGGTCAGGACGACGGCGCGCACCGAAGCGTCGGCATCGAGTGCCTGCAGGACATTCGTCAATTCACCGATCAGCGTTTCGTTGAACGCGTTGTGCACGTCGGGGCGGTTGAGCGCAACGAGGCCGATCTCATTGCGCACATCGACATCGAGCGTTTCGCAGGCAAAGGCCGAAGCGGATTTTTTTCGCGGCATGGGTCAAAGACTCCTGCGGAGGTCACATCCGGAACACGCCGAATTTCGTCGCGTCGACAGGTTTGTTGAGCGACGCCGAAATCGCGAGCCCCAGTACGCGGCGCGTGTCGGCCGGATCGATCACGCCGTCGTCCCACAAGCGCGCGCTGGCGAAATACGGATGCGCTTCGGCGGCCAGCTTGTCGCGCACCGGCGCCTTGAACGCTTCCTCCTCTTCCGCGCTCCACGTCTTGCCGGCCTTCTCGATCTGCTCGCGCTTGACCGTGGCCAGGACGCTGCTCGCCTGCTCCGGTCCCATGACGCAGATGCGGGCGTTGGGCCACATCCACAGGAAGCGCGGATTGAACGCGCGGCCGCACATTCCATAATTGCCGGCGCCATAACTGCCGCCGATGATCACGGTGAACTTCGGGACCTGCGCGCACGAAACGGCGGTCACCATCTTGGCGCCGTCCTTGGCGATGCCGCCCGCTTCGTATTTCTGACCGACCATGAAGCCCGTGATGTTCTGCAGGAAAAGAAGCGGGATGCCGCGCTGTGCGCAGAGCTCGATGAAGTGCGCACCCTTCTGCGCCGATTCCGAATACAGGACGCCATTGTTCGCGACGATGCCCACCGGATAGCCCCAGAGGTGCGCAAAGCCCGTGACGAGTGTGGCGCCATAGCGCGCCTTGAACTCGTCGAATTCGCTGCCGTCGACGATGCGGGCAATGACTTCGCGCACGTCGTAGGGCTTCTTGATATCGGCCTGGATGACGCCGTAAATTTCCTCTGCCGGGTGCAACGGCTCGCGAGGGGGACGCACATCGAGCGTGACCCTCTTGGAACGATTCAGGTTGCCGACGATATTGCGCGCGATCGCCAGCGCATGATGGTCGTTCAACGCGAAGTGATCGGCCACGCCCGAGACCCGCGTATGGACGTCGGCGCCGCCCAAGTCCTCCGCGCTGACGATTTCGCCGGTCGCGGCCTTCACGAGCGGAGGCCCGGCCAGGAAGATCGTTCCCTGATCCTTGACGATGATCGACTCGTCCGACATCGCGGGCACATAGGCGCCGCCCGCCGTGCACGAGCCCATCACCACCGCGATCTGCGGAATGCCCTGCGCCGACATCGTCGCCTGATTGTAGAAAATGCGCCCGAAGTGGTCGCGGTCCGGGAACACGTCGTATTGATTGGGCAGATTCGCGCCGCCGGAATCGACCAGGTAGATGCAGGGGAGGCCGTTTTCGCGCGCGATGTCCTGCGCCCGCAGGTGCTTTTTTACCGTCAGCGGATAGTACGTTCCGCCCTTGACCGTCGCATCGTTGCATACGATCACGCACTCCTGGCCGTTGACGCGGCCGATGCCCGTGATGATTCCGGCCGCGGCGATGTTGTCCTTGTACATGCCGTACGCCGCGAGTTGCGAGAATTCGAGGAACGGGCTGCCCGGATCGAGCAACGTGCGCACGCGCTCGCGAGGCAGGAGCTTGCCGCGCGCCGTGTGTTTGGCGCTGGGCGCCGCACCGCCGCCTTGTTCGACGTGCGCGATCTTTTCACGCAAATCGGCGACCAGCGCGGCCATGGCATCGCGATTCTGCACGAACGACGCATCGCGGGGATTGAGCTTTGTCTCTATGACGGGCATCGCTCGCTCCGTCAGGACGATACCGGGCGCGGGTGGCCGGGCATGAGGTCGTAGGGAGGTCTGAAGCGGGGCGCGGCCGCAATTCGTGCGAGCCAGTCGCGAATGTTCGGGTACGCGCCCCAGTCTACGCCGATCTCATCGGGCCAGAAAAGGTAGCCGCACAGCGAAAGATCGGCGATCGTCAGATGATCGCCAACGACAAACGTGCGGCCGGCCAGATGCGCATTGAGGATGCCCCACGCGGTTTCCGCACGGCCGCGAAAGACTTTGAGCACGGCGGGATCCGGCGAATCCGTGAACGTCCGCATGAAACGCAGCGTCGCCGTGTAACTCGTCAACTTGTGGTTGTCGAAAAGCATCCAGCGCAGGATTTCGCGCCGTTCCGCGGCATTCCGGGGCCCGAATTGCCCCAGCTTTTCGGCAAGGTAGTCGAGGATGACGCCCGATTGCGACAGCACGAGCCCGTCGTGCAAGAGCACGGGCACCTCGCCCATGACGTTGACCGCGCGATATTCGGGGGTGCGCGTCTCGCCGCCGAAATAGTCGACAAATCGCGGCGCCCAATCGGCATGGGCGAGCTCGAGCGCCAGCGCCGTCTTGTACGCATTGCCGGACTGCGCGAAACAGTGGAGGACATAGTCGGCCATTCAGAGAACCCCCGTCTTTGCTACGCGAATGAGGTTCGACCCGTGCGCGATCGTGTAGACCGTGCCGGCGTCGTCGACGGCCCGCCCTTCGACGGTGACGATGAACCCTTCGAGCGACGGCTTGGCCTCGCTGCCGGTGATCGTCCATTCCAGCGTCAATTCGCTGCCCTCGGTGATCGCCTTCACGAAGCGGAAATCGAACTCGAGTCCCAGTGCATCGAAGCGGCGCGAAAAATACGTGGCGTCCAGTCCCATCATCAGCGAGGACACGTGCGGCCCGGACGCGATCAGCCGCCCGAACGGACTCGCAGCCGCGACCTCTTCGTCGTGATGCAACGGATTGGCGTCGCCCGACATCGCCGCGAACCGGCGGATGGATTCGGCATCGAACAGCGCCCGCCGCTCGAAGCGTTCGCCGACTGCGACCGGACACAAGCGCATTTCCGTCATCCCGCGATCGCGCGGCCGATCACCAGCCGCTGGATATCGCTCGTGCCTTCGTAGATCTGGCACACGCGCACGTCGCGGTAGATGCGCTCGACGGGAAAATCGCCCACGTAGCCGTAGCCGCCGTGGATCTGGATCGCATCGGAACAAACCCGCTCGGCCATCTCCGAGGCGAAGAGCTTGGCCATCGACGCCTCCTTGAGGCAGGGCAGCCCCGCATCGCGCAACGCCGCCGCGTGCCAGATGAGTTGCCGCGCGGCCTCGATCTGCACGGCCATGTCGGCGAGCTTGAAATTCACCGCCTGATGTTCTGCGATCGGCTTGCCGAAACTGGTTCGATCGCGAGCGTACGCGAGCGCGGCGTCGAGTGCAGCGCGCGCCATCCCCACCGCTTGCGCCGCGATGCCGATGCGGCCCGCCTCGAGGTTCGACAGCGCAATCCGATAGCCCGCGCCTTCCGCACCGAGAAGATTGGCGGCGGGCACTTCGCAATCCTCGAACACGATCTGCGCGGTGTCGGATGCGTGCTGGCCCAGCTTTTCCTCGACGCGCGCGACGACGTAGCCCGGCGATTTCGCGTCGACGATGAAGCCCGAGATTCCCTTCTTGCCGGCCGCCTTGTCGGTGACCGCGAAGACGACCGCGACGTCGGCGTTGGCCCCCGACGTGATGAACTGTTTCACGCCGTTCAGCACGAATCGGTCGCCGCGGCGCTCTGCCCGCATCGCAATGGCCGCCGCGTCCGACCCGACATGCGGCTCGGTCAGGCAGAAGCAGCCCAGCCACTCGCCACGCGCGAGCGGCTTTAAGTATTTTTCCTTTTGCGCGTCGGTGCCGAACGCGTTGATCGGGCCGCACACGACCGAGTTCTGCACGCTGACGATCGTCGACGTCGCCCCGTCGCCGGCGGCAATTTCCTCCAGCGCGACGGCGAGCGACACGTAATCCATGCCCGCGCCGCCCCATTGATCCGGGACGACCATTCCCATCGCGCCCAATTCGCCCAGCGCGCGCAGCTCCTCGCGCGGGAAATGGGACTCGCGGTCCCAGCGCGCAGCGTTGGGGGCGAGTTGCTCCTGCGCGAACGCGCGCATCGTGTCGCGGACGAGTTGCTGCTCTTCCGTCAGCAGCATGTCAGCCTGTGTGCACCGGGACGTGCGCTCGGGGTCCCGCCGGCGCGCGGTTGATGATCCAGACGCCGGACACCACGAGCGCGCCGCCGGCCACCATCGAAAGCGCGAGCTTCTCGCCGAGCAAAAGGACTCCGAGCGTGATCGCAACGACCGGCACGAGGTTGACGAACACCGCCGTCCGCGCGGGGCCGATCACTTTCACGCCGTCGAAGAACCAGATGTACGCGATGGCCGTGCCCAGTACGCCCATGAAGGCCAGCGAAAGCCACGCTTGCCACGTCGCGTGCGGAATCGCGAGGTCGCCCGTGACGGCGCACGCAACGAAGAGGACCGCGGTGCCGGGCAACGCCGCGCACGTCGTCGCCGCCAATGGCGACATTCCGTCACCCATGACGCGCTTGCCGAGCAGCGTGTAGGCGGACCAGGCAATGACGCAGCCGAACAGCGCGACTTCGCCGGAACCGACGGGCCCCGTGAACAGTTTCAGCGGATTGCCGCCGCCCAACTCCACCGCCACACCCACGAGCGCCAGCGCGACGCCGAGCATGCGCTGGCGCGTCAGCGGCTCGTGCAGGAACAGCGCGCCACCCAGGAGCGTCGCCGCCGGAACCAGGGCGATGATCAGCGATCCGCGTGACGCAGTGACCGTTTGCAGGCCGTACATGAAGCACAGCGTGTAGGCGGCCACACCGATGGCGCCAAGCAATGTGAAGAACATCCACTGGCGCACCGAGAGGCGCGGCAGGCCATGTTCCTGAATCAGCAGCAGGACGACCAGGGTGACCGTGGCGATCAGGAAGCGCCCGAGCGCCGCAACCGGCGCGGACATTTGCGCCGATACGATGCGCCCCGCGATGAACGTGGCGCCCCAGATCACGGCGACCAGCGCGAGCTTGATATAGACGCCCGCGCGGTTCGGTTCGGAGCTCATTTACGCGCTCACTTTCGTGCTCACTTTCGTGAATCGAGGGCGAGCTTGACGGCAATCGCGCCGAACACGCCACCCAGCACCCAGCGCTGCGCGGTGATCCACGCCGGACGCTCGGCCAGCCAGCGCGCCGCACGCGCCGCTGCCAGCACGAACAGTAAGTCTCCGGTGGCGTCGATCGCGATCTGCACCGCCGCCAATATCAGCGACTGCACGAGCACGCTTCCGCGCGCGGGATCGACGAACTGCGGAAACAGCGCCAGGTAGAAGAGCGCGACCTTCGGATTGAGGATGCTCGTCAGCACGCCGGTCCGGAACAGCTTGGCAGGCGCGATGGGCGGAAGGTCGCGCCGCGCGAAGAGCCCACCGTTGCCGCGCGGGCGCACCGCGTCCCACGCGAGCCACAGCAGGTAGGCGGCACCCGCCCAGCGCACGATATCGAAGAGAACCGGGATCGCGACGAACACCGCAGTGAGTCCGAATGCCGCGGTCACGGCGTAGAACAGGAACCCGCTCGTTGTTCCGGCGAGCGACACGATGCCTGCCGTGCGCCCCTGGCACAGCGTGCGCGAGATGAGGTACATGAGATTCGGGCCCGGCGTGATGACAAGCAGGACACACGCAACGGCATACAGCGCCAGACTGTCGAGCGGGATCATCGAATCTCCTTGCCGGTTCTGAAACGTTTGCGAGTGGGGGCGGCGGTCAGACCAGTTCGATGGCCATCGCAGTCGCTTCACCGCCGCCGATGCACAGCGCCGCGACGCCGCGCTTCTTGCCCTGCTTGCGCAACGCACCGATCAACGTGACGATGATCCGCGCACCCGACGCGCCAATCGGGTGGCCGAGCGCGGTGGCGCCGCCGTGGACATTGACCCGTTCGTGCGGCAGGTTGTGCTCCTTCATCGCGGCCATCGTCACCACCGCAAACGCCTCGTTGATCTCGAAGAGGTCGACGTCCTTCGACGTCCAGCCGGTCTTCTCATAGAGCTTGGCGATCGCTCCCACCGGCGCGGTCGAAAACCACGCGGGCTCCTGCGCGTGCGTCGCGTGCGCGACGATCACGGCGAGCGGCTTCAATCCGCGCCGTTCAGCCTCGGAGCGCTTCATCAGCACCAGAGCGGCTGCGCCATCGGAGATCGAGCTCGAATTGGCCGCCGTCACCGTGCCGTCCTTGCGAAACGCGGGCTTCAGTGTCGGGATCTTGTCGGGTGACGCCTTGGCCGGCTGCTCGTCCTTGTCGATCACCACATCGCCCTTGCGGCCCGGCACCGTGACCGGCGCGATCTCCCACGCGAACGTGCCGTCGTTGTTGGCGTTGAGCGCGCGGGAGAGCGATGCGAGCGCGAACTGGTCCTGCGCCTCGCGCGTGAACGTGTACTTCGCGGCGCAATCCTCCGCGAACGTTCCCATCAACCGACCCTTGTCGTAGGCATCCTCGAGGCCGTCCAGGAACATATGGTCCTGCACCTGCTGGTGACCCATCCGATAGCCGGCGCGCGCGCGGGGCATGAGATACGGCGCGTTGGTCATGCTCTCCATGCCGCCGGCAACGACGACGTCGTTCGAGCCCGCGACGATCAGGTCGTGCGCGAGCATCGTCGCCTTCATCGCCGAGCCGCACATCTTGGACAGCGTCGTGCAATTGACCGACATCGGCAGCCCCGATTTCAGCGCGGCTTGCCGCGCCGGCGCCTGGCCTTGTCCCGCCATCAGGCAATTGCCGAACAGCAGCTCCTGCACATCGGCGGGCTCGATGCCCGCACGTTCCACGGCGGCCTTGATCGCGACCGCACCCAGATCGCTCGCGGCGAGCGATGAAAAATCGCCCTGAAAGCCGCCCATCGGCGTTCGCGCCGCGCCCACAATCACAACGGGATCGTTTTGCATCTCACATTCCTTCGATTATTGCGTTCCGGTCTTTCGGCGGGGCCTCGGCACCAACTCGCCACCGCAATTGGGACAACGCCCGCCCATCGCGTCCGCGCACGTCGCGCAAAACGTGCACTCATGGCTGCAGATGCGCGCCTGCGCGGAGTCCGCCGGTAATGGCGCCGCACACTTCTCGCAAGCCGGTTTGAGCGCGAGCGCCATCGTCACTTGGTCTCGTTGAAAAGTTCGCGGCCGATGAGCATCCTTCGTATCTCCGATGTGCCGGCGCCGATTTCATAGAGCTTCGCGTCGCGCCAGAGCCGCCCGGTCGGATACTCGTTGATGTAGCCATTGCCGCCCAGCGCCTGGATCGCCTCCCCCGCCATCCACGTCGCCTTTTCCGCAGCATAAAGGATTGCGCCGGCTGCATCCTTGCGCGTGGTCTTGCCGCGGTCGCACGCCTGCGCAACCGCGTAGACGAACGCCTTGCACGCCATCATCGTCGAATACATGTCGGCAACCTTGCCCTGCATCAGCTGGAACTCTCCGATCGGCTGGCCGAACTGCTGGCGTTCGTGCACGTAGGGCAGCACGGCATCCATGCACGCGGCCATGATGCCGACCGGTCCGGCAGCGAGCACGGCGCGCTCGTAATCGAGGCCGCTCATCAGCACGTTCACGCCACGCCCTTCCTCTCCCAGGATGTTCTCGGCGGGGACCTCGCAATCCTGGAACACGAGCTCGCAGGTATTCGAGCCGCGCATGCCCAGCTTGTCCAGTTTCTGCGCGGTGGAGAATCCCTTCATGCCTTTTTCGATCAGGAAGGCGGTGATGCCCTTGGGCCCGGCCTGCACGTCGGTCTTGGCGTAGACGACGAGCGTGTCCGCTTCCGGACCGTTGGTGATCCACATCTTGTTGCCGTTCAGCACGTACCGCTCCGAAGGGCCGCCGCCCTGCCGGTCCGCGCGCAAGCGCATCGATACCACGTCCGACCCCGATCCCGGCTCGCTCATCGCGAGCGCGCCGACGTGTTCGCCGCTCACGAGCTGCGGCAGGTAGCGCTTCTTCTGCGCTTCGCTCCCGTTGCGCCGGATCTGGTTGACGCACAGGTTCGAATGCGCACCATAGGAGAGGCCGACCGCCGCCGATGCGCGGGAAATTTCCTCCATGGCCACGACGTGCGCGAGGTAGCCCATGTTGGTGCCGCCATAATCTTCTTCGACCGTGATGCCAAGAAGCCCCAAGTCGCCCATCTTTCGCCACAGGTCGGCGGGGAAGAGATTGGCGTGATCGATAGCGGCTGCGCGCGGGGCAATCTCGTCGCTCGCGAACTGCTGCACCGTCGCGCGCAGCATGTCGATCGTTTCGCCGTGGTGAAAATCGAGGGCAGGAAAGTTGAGCATCGTCCATCCTTCTTTGCTACGCGTCGGCCTTGCCGTGCAGGACGATCAGCGTCTGCTGCATCAGCGCCACCAGCGTACGCTTCCCGTCCTTCTCCGCGTGCACTTCGCCGCGGGTGATCGCGAGCGTACGGCCGGGTTTGACGACGAATCCTTCGGCGACGAGCCGGTCGCCGGTTGCAGGTGCTAACAGGTTGAGCTTGAATTCCACCGTCAGCACCGAACTGTCGGCCGGGAAGAGCGTGAAGCCCGCATAACCGCCCGCCGTGTCGACGATCGTGCCGACGATGCCCGCGTGGACATAGCCGTGCTGCTGCGAAATGTCCGCCCGCGGCACAATCGAGATCGCGCAATAACCGGGCGCGAGCTCGGCCAATTCCGCGCCGATCAGCGCCATCGCGCCTTGCCGCGCAAAACTTGCGCGAATGCGCTGCGCATAACCGGGATCGCGGGCAACGAACGTCGATGCCGTCATGGCCGTGACCTTCCCCACCTCTTCCTTCGCAAGTCTAAGGATTGTGTATGACGTTTACGTAAACGTCAACTGCCCCGGGACCCCGACGCCCGGGGCGAACCCCGCCCCGCCGCTCCGTCCTCCTTCAGCCGCCGCCGGCACTCGCGCTCGACGCCGTCGATTTCGGCCAGCACCGCGTCGATGTCCTCCTTTTGCTGCAGCAAACGCCCGCGGCGCTCGGCCAGCAAGTCGAGGAATTTCGCGAGCTGCGCGCGTTCGTTGTGCGCAATCTCGTAGAGGTCGAGCAGTTCCGCGATTTCCGCCAGCGCGAGGCCGAGCCGCTTGCCGCGCAGCACCAGTTTCAGGCGCACGCGCTCGCGTTCGCCGTAGACGCGCGCGCGGCCGTGCCGCGCCGGAGCGATCAGCCCCTCGTCCTCGTAGAAGCGGATGGCGCGCGTCGTCAGCGCGAATTCGCGCGCCAGCTCGGAAATCGTATACGTCGCCTCGCGGGCGGGCGTCTTGGCGCTATGTCGGACGGCAGGCATCACGAAAATGGGAAGACGAAAATGCCAGTGGAGGGCGTTACCGGTGTTGCAAACGACGAAGGGCGGACCGTCCGGGCACGATACCATATTGGTTTGCATGCAATCGTCCCTGTGAACGCACCGCACCCGCCGCTTCTCGAGTATCCGTTCGCCGCGCCGCCGGCGCCCGGAGAGGCGTGCGTCGTCGCACCCGGCGTGCTGTGGATCCGCATGCCGTTGCCCTTCGCGCTCGATCACATCAACCTGTGGCTGCTCGAGGAAGCCGATGGCTGGACGGCCGTCGACTGTGGCTATGGCGACGCGGTCACGCGCGGGCTTTGGGAAACGCATTTTGCAAAGACGCTGCGCGGCCTGCCGGTCAAGCGCGTGATCGCGACGCACTTCCACCCAGACCACCTGGGCAATGCGACGTGGCTGATGGAGCGATTCCATTGCCCCGTCGTGATGACGCTGGCGGAATTCCTGACCGCGCATGCCGTGCTCGAACAACATGCCGCGCATTCGCTCGCCGACACCTGCGCGCTGTTCGCAGTGCACGGCATGGCGCCCGAGTTCGTGGCCGCCTTGAGCCATCGCGGCAATCATTATCGACGGGGCGTGCCCGGCGTCCCCGCCCGGTTCGAAAGAATGGTCGATGGCGACGGCGTCGCCGCGGGTGGCTCGTCCTGGCGGATCATCTGCGGTCATGGACATTCGCCGGAGCACGCGTCGCTGCATTCTTCGGGCAAGTCCCTGCTGATTTCCGGCGACATGCTGCTGCCGCGCATCAGCACCAATGTCAGCGTGTCGGCAGCCGAACCCGATGGCGATCCGCTGAAACGATTCTTAGACTCGATCTCGGACTTCACGGCTTTGCCGGGCGCCACGCTGGTCCTGCCATCCCACGGCCTGCCGTTTCGTGGCATTGCACTGCGCGCCGCACAGTTGCAGGCGCACCACACCGAGCGCTTGGCCGAGCTCGAGAGCGCGATCGCCGCAGCCGGAGCGCCCGTCAGCGCGTCCGAAGTGCTGCCGGTCCTTTTCCGGCGACCGCTCGACCTGCAGCAGCGCTTCTTTGCCATGGGCGAAGCCATCGCCCATTTGAACCACCTGTGGCATCGCGGCCTCATCCGGCGTACCGTTGCGGCCGACGGCGCCGTTCGCTTCGCCTCCTAAAGATTACGCCGGACGACCCACTACGAGAACCGCAATGTCCACCTTCGTCACCGAATCGAAGCCTCCGTACGATCCCGTCGCGCTGGCCGAGTCGCTCGCCTCCGCCGCAGAAAAGAGCGCCAAGATGATCGGCGAGTTCGCGACGCGCAACGCCGGCCAGGGCAGGTCCGTGCCCTCCGACGAGCTTGGCTTGGGCAAGGCGTTCATGGAAGTGGCCGCGCAGATGCTCGCGAATCCGGCGCGCCTCGCCGAATCGCAGATGAACCTGTGGTGGGACTACGTGAACCTCTGGCAGGGTTCGATGATGAAGATGATGGGGGGCGCGACGGACCCTGTCGCCATTCCCGCGCAGGGCGACAAGCGATTCAAGCACGAGGACTGGCACGAGCACTTTCTGTTCGACTACATCAAGCAGAGCTATCTCATCACGTCGCGCTGGCTGCACGACGAAGTGGCGAACGTCGAGGGCCTGGACGAGCACACGAAAAAGAAGGTGAATTTCTTCACGCGCCAGTACATCGACGCGTTGGCGCCGTCGAACTTCGCGCTGACCAATCCCGAGGTGTACCGCGAGACGATCGCCTCGGGCGGCCAGAACCTCGTCAAGGGCTTGAACAACCTGCTGGACGACATCGAGCGCGGCAACGGCAAGCTCAAGATCTCGATGACCGACGCCAAGGCCTTCGAGCTCGGCGTCAACATCGCGACCACGCCCGGCAAGGTCGTGTTCCAGAACGAGCTCATGCAGCTCATCCAGTACGAGCCGGCGACGAAAAAGCAGTGGAAGCGCCCGCTCCTCGTGATTCCGCCGTGGATCAACAAGTACTACATCCTCGACCTTCGCGAAAAGAATTCCTTCCTGCGCTGGGCCGCCCATGAAGGCCTCACGGTTTTCATCATTTCGTGGGTGAATCCGGACGGGACGCTCGCGCACAAGAACTTCGAGGACTACCTGACCGAGGGCACGCTGGCTGCCCTCCAAGCGATCGAAAAGGCCACCGGCGAGAAGGACGTCAACGCCATCGGCTACTGCCTGGGCGGCACGCTGCTCGCGGCCACACTCTCGTGGCTCGCCGTGAAAAGGAAAAAGCGCATCGCCACGGCCACCTTCATGACCTCGCTGCTCGATTTCACTGCGGCGGGCGAGCTCGAGGTGTTCATCGACGAGGAACAGGTGAGCTCGCTCGAGAAGAAGATGAACGAGCGCGGCTATCTCGAGGGCAGCGAAATGGCGGGCACGTTCAACATGCTGCGCGCCAACGATCTCATCTGGTCGTTCGTCATCAACAACTACCTGCTGGGCCGCGATCCGTTCCCGTTCGACCTCCTGCACTGGAATTGCGATTCGACGCGGATGCCGGCGGCGATGCACAGCTTCTACCTGCGCAACCTGTACATGAAGAACCTGCTGCGCAAACCCGGAGGGATCACGCTGGCCGGCGTGAAGATCGATCTCTCGAAGGTGACCGTGCCCACGTACTTCGTGTCCGCGATCGAGGATCACATCGCGCCGTGGAAGACCACTTACGCCGGACAGCAGTTGCTAAGTGGCAAGGCCAAGTTCGTGCTCTCGGGCTCGGGCCACATTGCGGGCATGATCAATCCGCCTTCGGCGAACAAGTACGGCTTCTGGACGAACGAGAAATTGCCGGCCGAAGCGGACGCGTGGTTCAAGGGGGCCAAACAGCACGAAGGGTCGTGGTGGACCGATTGGCGCCAATGGGTCGGGCCTCACCTCGGCCGCGAAGTCCCGGCGCGAGTGCCTGGGAAAGGCAAGCTCAAGGTCCTCGAGGCCGCTCCCGGGTCCTATGCGCGCGTCCGCGCCGACGGCCTGAACTCCACCGGCGCCGGCGCGATCAAATCAACCAAGGAGACAAACTCATGAAGCGTTCATTCGCCCGATTCGCGGCGATCGCCGCGGCGTCCGTGGTCACGGCTTCCGGCGCATGGGCTCAAGCGCCGGCTCCCTGCCAGAGTTGCGGTGTCGTCCAATCGGTCAATTCCTACCAGCAGCAGGAAAAAACTTCCGGTGTCGGCATGGTCGCGGGCGGCGTGGTGGGCGGCGTCGTGGGCCACCAGTTCGGCAGCGGCCGCGGCAACACGGTTGCGACGATCGCCGGCGCGGGATTGGGCGCCCTGGCCGGAAACGAGGTCGAGAAGAACAGGAAAACCAAGACGATGTGGTCCGTCTCGATACGGATGGACACCGGCAACGTGCGCACCTTCACCTACAGCAACCCGCCGACCGTCGCGAGTGGAGATCGAGTGAAGCTCGTCGATGGCGGCAAGCGCCTGGCGCTCCTCGCGCCCTGACCCGCGTTTGCAATAGCCCGACGGCGAAACGCTATTTGGCCGCCGCTTCGGCCGGCGCGTGGGCGGCCGGAACCGGCTTTTCTGCTTTGTGCGCTTCGGCGGGATGAACAGCAGCCGGCGGCGGGCCGGGCGGTACGTGCGCGACCGGCGCCGCCGGTGCGACGGTGGCCGGATGCGCCATAGGCTGGCCGCCTGCCGGTACGGGCGCCAGCGTGGCCGGAACAGCGACGCGCTGCTCGCGAACCGGAACGGGCTTGCCCGGAGCCGCGCTTTGGACGGCGGGGACGTTGCCGGAAGCACTGGGACTGACAACAACCGGCTGCGGCACCGGTTGATTCCGGTGCCTGTTCTCGGTGCGGGCATTGGGAACTTCGACCACGGCGCCACTGGCAGGCGGGTTGACCAGGACCGGCACCGGTCGCGGCATTGGCTGAGTGTTAGCGCTCACTGCTGGAGCCACCTGCGCAGGCTTGGCCGATGACGGCGGGACGGCGGGTGCAACGTATTGCGGGGAAACGCGGGCCGCAGGCGGCGTGGCAATCGTACTGGCCGGAGCCGATGCCGCCGGCGTCACGATCCTCGACGGCCGGGCCGACGTCGCATAGGTCGTCGACGCGGGCAGCGGCATGCCGTTGCCTGGCTTGAACCCGGCCGCTTGCCGAATCTCCGGCCGAGAGGGCGGCGCGCTCAGCACTGGAGCGCTCGTCAAGGCGCTGCCGGGAATCGCCACAAGATTGGCCTGGACCGGTTTGCGCCCCACGAACGCCGCGCCGGGGACGGCGGTCACCGCGTTGGGCGCGTTCCAGTTGGCATAGCGCGGCGGCGGCGCGCTGGGGCGTTGCGCGACATCCACCGCATAGGGCTTGTTGTAGCGCGCCCAGCAATTATTGGAGCAACCCCTCCACGACGGATGGTAGGCCTCGCCCCAACCCAGCGGCACCCAGCCGTAGAGCGGCGCACCGACCGAGAAGCGCCAGCCCGGACCGCCGATCCAGGCCACCAACGCCGGCGCCCAGATGGGCCTCGCGACGTATCCGCCGGGACACCAGCCCCAACGGCCGCGAATGTACGCCCAGCGACCGTAATGGAACGGCGCATAGCCCCATGGCGCGTAATCGACCCACGTCGCGCCCCAGCCGCCAACGTCGGTCCAGTAGCCGTTGCGATATGGCGCCCAGTCGACGCCGACCCCGGCCGGATACCAGACGGCGCCATATTCGGGGGCCGTGTCCCACTGGCCGTATTGGTCCAGGTCGGCGTAACCGACCATCTGCCGCGAAACGGGGGCGTTGGCGCGACCGCGATCGTAGTGCCGATCCCGATTGGCGCTCCACGTGTCGAAGCCGTCGCTCGCCACGCCATTGCGCAGCTCTGCATACGGCGGCGCGGCCCCGTCGAGCGTGGCGCTCTGGCCGGGCAACACCTGCTGGACATTCATGCCGGTGTCGACAACGGCCTCGCCTTCGCGGACGGCGAGTTGCGTGTGCTGGCGATCCTCGGAGACCTCGATGCGGTACAGGCCCGATCGCGTCAGCGCGACCTGCGAGTTCGGCGTATCGATGCGCGCGGTGTCGCCCGGATCGAGCACACGAACGCGCACGATCACGCGGCCCTGCGCGACATACAACGCGAAGTTGCGATCGTCCAGCCTGGAAAGATGCAGGCTGGTGTTGCCCGCCAGGCGAAACTGCCCTCCACCAAAATCGATTTCGGCGCGGCCCTCGTTGCCGACCCAGAGATTGTCGCCGGAGGTGACAGGATAGTTAAGACCGATCGCGATCCACTGGTCGGGCGCATCCTGCGGCGCCAGGAAAAGTTCTCCGCCGACGTCCGCCACGCGGCCCACGCGGCCCGGCAGTTCGTCGTCCGCCCGCGCGGGCAACGCCATGGTCGCGCCCGCAATCAGGACGAGCAAAGCGACGAGAAACGCGCGCGGAATATCGCGGTGCAACATCGAAAATGAAATAAACGTTACGGGGTTCGTTTGCATGGTTCCAACAACGCCCGGCATGGGCGTGGCGTTGACCGCGTCCTTACCAGCGTAAACAATGGATTTGCTATAAGATTTTACCTCCCTAGCGGACCGTCTGAAGCCCGCAGCAATTCCTGACCATCACCGAGGAGAAACTACCATGCGGAGATTCCGTCCGTCGCTCGTCGCCGGCGCCATTGCGCTGGCCCTTTGCACCGGCACCGCGTCCGCGCAATTTTCCGGCACGTTCATTTTCGGTGACAGCCTGAGCGATGCCGGCCAGTACGGCTCGCGCTTCACGACCAACCCGGGCCTGACTGCGGCCATGTACGTTGGCCAGAACTGGGGCGCCACGTCGACGCCCTCGTTCCAGGGCGGCAACGACTACGCGCAGGGTGGAGCGCGCGTGAATTCTCCATCGCCGCTGATTCCGCCCAGTGCGCCGAATCTCTCCATCGCGCAGCAGGTATCGCAATTCATTGCCAAGGGCCCGCTCGATCCCAACGCGCTCTACCAGATCCAGGGCGGCGCCAACGACATCTTCGTGCTGGCGCAGCAGTTCCAGGGCGGAGTGATCACGCAGGCGCAGTTGCAGGCGCAAGTCGCGCAGGCCGCGGCCGACTTGGCCCAGCAGGTCGGCATCCTGCACGCCGCCGGCGCCCAGTACATCATCCTGCAGAACGTTCCGGATATCGGCGCGACACCGTTTGCCGCATCGGTGGGAGGGCAGGCCAACTTCACGGCGCTCTCCGGGCTTTTCAACTCCACGCTCAATGCCGCGGTTGGCGCGGCGAACCTGCCCGTCATCCAGTTCAACACGTTCAAGCTTTTGGACGAGATCGTCGCCAACCCCGCGCTGTACGGCTTCGTCAACACGACGCTTCCGGTATGCACGACGGCGAGCTCGCTGCAATGCACGCCGGCGACGCTGCGCGACCCGAACGGCAACCTGACCTGGGTGTTCGCCGACGGCGTGCACCCGACGACCGGCGCGGACTTGGTCCTCAGCCAGGCAATCGTCTCGATGATCACGGGTCCCCAGCAAATGGCCGCGCTCGGTGACGCGCCGATGGGTGTGGAGCGCGCGAACTGGCGCGCGATCGACGGCAGGATGATGTCGGGCGTCGACATGGCAGCGTCGACGGCCACGGCGAAAAAATTCCAGGTCTGGGCGTCCTACGACTACGCCAGCGAGGACATCACGGGCACGGGCCTTTCGACGAACGGCAACATCAACACGGTCGCTGTCGGCGGCGACATGCGCCTGTCCGCACAATTGCTTGCGGGTATCGCGTTCACGTACTCCGAGTACAAGGGAGACTTCGACAACAGCGGCGGCAGCTTCAAGCTCGACGAGCCGATGCTGACGGTCTATGCCGGCTACGGCGACGGCCCGTGGTATGTCGGCGGTACGTTCGGCACCGGCAATCTCGATTACAAGAACATCAAGCGCAACATCACGCTGGGGCCCGCGACCCGCACCGAGACCGGCGACACGAACGGATATCACAACGTCGCGCGCCTCCTGGGCGGCTACTGGTTCAAGTATGGCAATTGGGATCACGGCCCGTTCGGCAAGCTGACCTGGGAAAAGGCCGTCGTGCGCCAGTTCAGCGAACAAGGCTCCGACAGCACCGCGCTTTCCTATGGCCAGCAGGAAAACGAAGCGCTGATCTCGAGCCTTGGATGGCAAATCGCCGGCAACTGGAGCGGATGGCGGCCCTTTGCGCGCGTGACGTGGGAATACAACTACAAGAACGACGCGCGGACGGTCTCGGCCACGCCGGTCGGCTTGAACGGAACCTACACCGTTCCCGTTTCCAAGCCGGACGAAAATTACGCGCTGTTCGATCTTGGCGTCAGCCACGATTTCGGTGGCGTGACCGGTTACCTCACTGGCAACGCGTCGGCCGGCAAGGGCAACGGCGATTTCTGGGCGATCACGGTGGGCTTCCGCGTGCCGATCTGATCGCGCGCGAATCCTTCGAGGGCCGCTCGCAATCGGGCGGCCCTTCTGTTTTTCAGCTTTGAAGCGCGGCGCGGAATTGCGCGAGCGCGCGCAACCCGGGAATCGCGCGCGCGCCGTACCACGACGTCCATTCTCCGTCGATGACGTGGGCGGGCTTGTGCCAGCGGAGCGAGAGATCGCGCGCATCGCGCTCGCGAAATGCGAAGGGTTCCGACGAGGCGAGAATGCGGTCTGCATCGGCCCAGGCTGCGTCGTCGTCGGCCAGTTCGGGATAGCGCACCGACACTCCGGCGGGAACCGTATCCCAGCCCGCTCTCGAAAGCGTCGCGGCGATGTACGTGTCACGCGCCACGGTCATCCAGGGCTTGCGCCAGATGAGATAGAGCACACGCTCGCGAGGCAGCCGCGCAACGGTGGCGTCGAGCATCGCGAGCGACGCAAGCAATTGTGCATCCAGACTTGCCGCTTCGCGTTCGCGGCCGAAGATCGCGCCGAACAGCGCATAGAGCCGCCGGTTGTCGTCCGGTTCGAGCGGGTGCGTGACGATCACGTGCGGGACGAATTCGCGCGCGGCATCGACGTCGTCGCGCCGATTCTCGTCGATATTGACGACGAGATGCGTCGGCGCCTGCGCGCGCAGCCGGCCAAGGTCGGGATTCTTGGTCCCGCCCACTTTCATCACCGCCTTCACGCTGCCGCGGGGATGAACGCAGAATCCGGTCCGCGCCACCACGCACTGACCGAGTCCCAGCGTAAAAAGCAATTCGGTGAGGCTGGGAACGAGACAGGCGATGCGCGGAGGCTCGCTCGCGCGCGGATGCTCCGTCCCGGCCCAATCCACTCGCGTGCTGCGCGTCACTCGGTGAGCCGCGGCTTGCGTCCGGCGCGCGCGAACGCGCGGTCGTAAATCGGGCGCGGCAGCAGTTTCAGCAACCGCCCGACCCTGGCCATTTGCCACGGCAACACGTAGAAGCGCCGCCTTCGCTCGATGGCGCGAGCGATGAGTCGCGCCGCCTTGTCCGGTGCCAACAGGAACGGCATCGAATACGGGTTGCGCGCAGTCATCGGTGTGGCGACGAATCCGGGGCAGATCGTCACCACGGCGACCCCGGTCCCCCTGAGTTCGACGCGCAAGCTTTCGAGATAGGAGATCACTGCCGCCTTGGACGCCGAGTACGCGCCGGAACCGGGTATTCCGCGAAACCCGGCCACACTTGCCACACCGACGAGCGCACCGTTTCCCGCCGCGACCATCGCAGCGATGAACGGTTGGAATGTCTGCACAAGCCCCAGCACGTTGGTGTCAAACACCGCTTTGAAAGCGGCGATGTCGCCGGCCTCGGACGTCAGCGTGCCGCGCGAAATGCCTGCGCTGCCGATGACCACGTCGGGCGCGCCGAAACGCGCGATGAAATCGGCGCCGGCGCGCGCAAGCACGGCGGCATCGCGCACATCGCCTGGGTAAATGGCGACCGTAGCGGGCGCAAGTGCGGCGGCGACCCTTGCGAGCTCGGCCTCGCGCCGCGCGAACAGCCCGAGCGTTGCTCCGTTGCCGGCGTAATGTCGTGCAAGAGCTTCGCCGATGCCGGACGATGCGCCCGTGAGAAAGATTTTCACCTAGCGGCTTGTCGGGCTGCAAAGACGCCGCAAAGGCCGCGTCAGGACTTCGGACGCTCCGCGCGCGCTTTGGCCACGAGCCCGGTCATGACTGCCGGCGTGGCCGCGTGCCCTCCCGATTGCTTGGGGCTGGTGATGTACTTGCCGTCGATGACGATCGTCGGCACTTCCTGGATGTTGTAGGCCTGCGCCAACTGCTTCGCGCGATTGACCTTGCCCGACATCGTGAACGAGTTGTACATGTCTTCGACCTTCTTGCGATCGAGCCCCTTGGTTGCGGCCCAATCGTAGAACTTGGCGGGCGTCCACAGCGCCACACCCTTGCCGTGGATCGCCGTGAACACTTCGGGGGACAGCTTCGCCTCCTCGCCCAAGGCGTCCAGCGTGTAATAGACCTTCGCCAGATCCACCCATTGCGCCTGGAACATCACCGGAATCCGGCGGAACGACACATCGGCGGGAAGGTTCTTCAGCCAGTCGTCCAGGTAAGGCTCGAATTCCGCGCAATGCGGGCAGCCATAAGAGAAGAATTCGATGACCTCGATTTTCTTTCCGGTCTCGACGGGAATCGGCGTGCTCATCCGTGAATATGGCGGAGCTGCGGCCGCTCCCTGCGCCCATGCGGCAGGTATCAACCACGCCACGACCAGCAATCCGGCCACGATGGACAGGACAAGTCTTCTGGTTCTTGCAACTTCGACGCTCATGCAGGCTCCCGTAATGCGCGCTTGAGATGGACCCATCGCGCGCGACGATTGAATGTGGCTAAACGGCCATTGGTCCCGTTCCGACGACGTCGAGTTCCGGCGCCTTAGCCGCTCGAGCCACAGATTTTTTCAGAATTTGATCACCGCGACATCGAAGCCCTTCTTGGCGAGGTCGGCCTTGATCCGGTTGAGCTCGTCGGTGTTGTCATAGGGCCCGAGGCGCACGCGGTAACGGACGCCCTTGTCGGGCAGCGATCCCTGCTGCACGCCGGCCTCCCAGCCGGAGAGCGCGAGTCGCGCCTTCAGGTTTTCAGCATCCGATTCCGCCGCGAAAGACCCTGCCTGCAGCCAGAAGCGATCCCCCGCACCTGGCGCCTTGGCCGACGGCTCGGCCGCCGCCACTTTGGCCGGCGTGCGATCTGCTTCCTTGTCCTTGGCCTGATCGATGACAGCGCGGTCCGGCGCAATCTTGCGCTCGACCTGGACCTTGGGCTCCTCTGCGCCCGGCAGGATCTTGTAGAAATCGAAGCGCGGCTTGTCGGTTGCGGACGCGTCGGCCTTGGCGCTTTTGCCGGACTCGCGCGTTGTGTCACGTCCGGCATCGCGCGCGTCCTTCACGGCGTACGGCGAGTTCGCCTTGCCGACGTAATACGCGACCCCTGCAGCAAGCATGAGGCCCAGCACGAGCCCGATGAAGACTCCGAGCAATGTGCCGCCACGGTCATTGCGGCGCGACGCCCGCCTGCGCGCCGCAGGCACCGTGGATAGCGAATTTGCGTTGCGGGTCATCAAATCCATCTTCAGAAAATAGTGCTGCAATACGACGAACCTACATTTGCAAAGGAGCCGAGATGCCCAAAACGGCCAGACCGTTCTTCAGCACCTGCCCGGTCGCCACGACCAGCGCCAACCGCGCACGCTTCAAAGCCTCGTCATCGACGAGGAACCGCTCCGCATTATAGTAACTGTGGAATTCCCGGGCCAATTCCTTGAGGTAGGACGTCAGCTGGTGCGGCGCCGCGTCGCGCGCTGCAATCGCGAGTTCGCCGGGAAAATCGGCCAGACGGCGCAGGAGCGCGTCCTCAAAGGGGCTCGTCAGCCGCGCGGTGTCCGCACCCGCGAGCGCATCGATGGCCTCGGCGGGCGCCATGCCCGCCTGCCGCAGCACCGAGCACATTCGCGCATGCGCGTATTGAACGTAATAGACCGGATTGTCGTCCGATTGCGAGCGCGCAAGGTCGATGTCGAACACGAATTCGGTGTCTGCCTTTCGCAAGACGAGGAAATACCGGACGGCATCGCGACCCGCTTCGTCGACCAACTCGCGAATCGTCACGTAATCGCCGGCGCGCTTGCTGATCTTCACCTCCTCGCCGCCGCGCATCACGGTGACCATCTTGTGCAGCACGTATTCGGGATAGCCCGCGGGAATGTCGAGCCCCATCGCCTGCAGGCCCGCGCGCACGCGCGTGATCGTGCTGTGGTGATCCCCGCCCTGGACGTTGATGACCCTCTTGAAGCCACGCTCCCACTTGGTGACATGGTACGCGACGTCCGGAACGAAATACGTGTAGCCGCCGTCGGACTTGCGCATCACGCGGTCCTTGTCGTCACCGTAGGCGGTCGTCGCAAGCCACAGCGCGCCTTCATGCTCGTACGTCTTGCCCGAGGCCTCGAGCTGCGCGACGGTCGCGTCGACCCGTCCATCGGTATACAACGAGCTCTCGAGGTAATACTGGTCGAACCTGACACCCAGCGCCCGCAGGTCCTCGTCCTGCTCGCGGCGCAGTTGCGCGACGGCGAAGCGTCGAATCACCTCGATGTCGGACAAGTCGTGGCCGACTTCCGCCAGAAAGCGCTGCGCCAGCTCGCGAATGTAGTCGCCGTGATAGCCGTCCTCGGGAAACGCGACCTTCTCGCCCATGAGCTCCTTCGCGCGTGCCCGCACCGAGACCGCGAGGTTCTCGATCTGCTGGCCGGCGTCGTTGTAGTAGAACTCGCGCGTGACCGAGCAGCCCTGCGACTCGAGCAACGACGCAATGGCATCGCCCAACGCAGCCTGCCGACCATGGCCGAGGTGAAGCGGCCCCGTCGGATTCGCCGAGACGAATTCGACCATGACGCGCTCGCCTTCGTGCGCCCGCGACCGGCCGAATGCGTCGCGCTCCGCGAGCACGCGCGCGATGACGGCCTGGCGCGCGGCGGGCGTGACGAAAAAATTGATGAATCCGGCGCCCGCGATTTCGGCGCGCTCGACGAGGGGTGATGAAGGCAGCGCAGCCACCAGGGCCTGCGCAAGTTCGCGCGGATTGCGCTGCGCCCGCTTCGCGAGCGCCAGCGCGACGTTCGACGCATAGTCCCCGTGGGTCACCTGCTTCGGACGGTCGAGGCCGACCGGCGTGTCCGCATGGTCGGGCACGACAGCGCGCACCGCGCCCTTGATGAGCTTTTCCAATTCCTGCTTGACGTCGTTCATCGTCGCTTGCGATTCGTTAATCCGGCGCAAAGCCGGAAAGTATAACCGCAGGCAAAAGCGTTTCCATTGCGCATCAGGCAATTCCGGCGGGGTCGACATCGAGCGCCCAGCGAACGCGGCGCACGGCGTGTTCGACGAACGCCGAGCGCCACGACGGCAGGAACTGCTGCAGTGCCGGCCTGCGCGAACTCTGCACAATCACCTGGCCGCGTTCGAATCCTGCACGGCGGGCGAGCAGCGCCGGAACCGGCGGGAAGATCTCGATGCTGGCGCCTTGCGCGCGCGCCAGTGCCGCGCCTGCGCGGTGCGCGGCTTGCAGGAAGGCATCGACGTCGGCGCGGTGTTGGGCTTCCGCGGCAAGCATCGCGACAAAAGTGAACGGCGGAAGTTGCGCGACCTTCCGTTCGGCAAGGAGCGCAGCCGCGAGGCGCCCGTAATCGTGCTCACTGATCGCGGCATAGACAGGATGCTCGGGGAAGTCGGTCTGCACGATGACTTCGCCTTCGAGGTCCGCGCGACCCGCGCGTCCGGCGACCTGCGTCAGCAACGCGGCAAGACGCTCGGTGGCGCGAAAATCCGCGCTGTACAACGCATTGTCGGCTCCCAGGACGCCCACCAGCGTGAGCCGCGGGAAGTCGTGGCCCTTCGAGAGCATCTGCGTCCCGATCAGGATGTCGAGCTCGTTGGCCGTCACCTGGCTGCGCATCGCGGCGAACGATCCTTTGGCGCGCGTGCTGTCGCGATCGATGCGCGCAATACGCGCCGCCGGAAACGCCTCCGCGAGCACGCGCTCCAGCCGCTGCGTCCCGAAGCCCAGCGGCAAGAGGTCCACGTTGCCGCAGTCGGGGCATGCGTGCGGGAGCGGTTCGCGATGGCCGCAATGATGGCAACGCAATTCGGGCGGCGTACGGTGCACGATCAGTCTCGCGCTGCAGCGCGGGCAATCCGCTTCCCAGCGGCACGCGGAGCACAGAAGCGATGGCGCAAAGCCGCGGCGGTTGACGAACACCAGCGACTGCTCGCCACGCGCCAGGCGCTGCGAAAGCGCGCTGCGCAGTGCTTCGCCAACGCCTTCCAACGCGTGAGCGGGCCGGTTGCCCGTGAATCGCACCGGCGGCATCCGCGCCCGCGGATCGGCGCGCCGCGGCAGGTCGAGCCTTCGATACCGGCCCTCCTGCGCATGCAGCCACGATTCGAGCGACGGCGTGGCGCTGCCCAGCACGACCGGAATGCTGCGGCGGCGCGCGCGCCAGACGGCCGCGTCGCGCGCGTGGTAGCGCACGGTGTCCTGCTGCTTGTACGACGCGTCGTGCTCTTCGTCGACGATGACGAGCGAGAGCGACGGCATCGGAGCGAACACCGCGAGCCGCGTCCCCAGCACGAGTCGCGCCTCACCCGCTGCCGCCGCCCGCCAGTTCTCGCGCCGCTCGCCTTGGGGGAGTCCACTGTGCAACAGCGCGATCGGCACGCCCGGCAGCGCGGCGCGCACGCGCCCTTCGAGTTGCGGCGTCAGATTGATCTCCGGGACCAGCATCAGCACCTGGCCACCGGACGCGATCGCCTGCGACGCTGCATGAAGGTAGACGTCCGTCTTGCCGCTGCCGGTCACGCCAAACAACAGGAACGGGACGAACGTGCCGCGCGCGTCGCCGATCGCCGCTATCGCAGCGCGCTGGTCCGAGTTGAGTGCTACAACTGCCTCATCCGCGACCGCCGGGGATGGCGATGCCGGCGCGCCTTTGCGCGGTCGTCCCGCGCTTCCGCCCGGGAGCGGCGGTACCGCAAGCGCCGCGGCCATGCCGATCGGCGCCTGGTAATAGCCGGAGACGAAATCCGCCATCTCGAGGATGTCTTCGGGCACCGGCGGAATCGCCACGATCGCGTCGATCGTCTGCAGTTTTTCCGGGGCGACGGCCGTATCCTCGGCGACGCCCGTCACGACGCCCGTGAGCTTGCGCCGGCCGAGTTGCACACGAACGACAACGCCGCGCGCGACGCCGAGCGCCTCGGGCGCCCAGTAGTCGAACGTTGTGTCGGACGCGACGGGCAATGCTACGCGCGCGATGGGCACGGGCGTTCGCAGGACACCGCGGGCGAGTCACGCAATTCTTGAGTTGCAGTAAGCATTTGCGTGAGTTGTAGTGTTCTAAACTCTAAGGCCAAATCGCAGGAATGCAGCGCAAGTCATTATTTTTTAAAGATAGCAAAAGATATTCGCATCCGGTGTGGATAACTTTGTGCGTAAGTGCCCGAACATTACGGGCAGTCCCGGCGCAAGACGAGGTCGCACGGTCAGGCGTCATCGAGGACGGTGAAAATCGCCATTCAATTTCAAAGGTTTACGAGTCCGCTCCCAGCGGGGCGCCGCGCGCTTGCCGGCACCATACCTATCACGCCTGTTGTGTGCATAACTGCGCGCGCGAAGATCATCTTCCGGGATTTTGTCAACCCCTCGCAAACCGAGCACTGGCGCGGCTTGGCGGCCAATTTCCCTTCGATCATCGGCGAAGATCAAGGCGGGGCGCGGGTTTCGCGCGAGATCCGATGCACGGCCTCGACCAACGCCGCAACGTTTTCCGGCGGCGTGCCGGGCACGATGCCGTGACCCAGATTGAAAATGTGTCCGGGCGCCGGCCCCGCGGCGTGCAGGACCTTCGAGGCCTCGCGCACCACCGTGTCGCGATCCGTCATCAGCACTTCCGGATCGAGATTGCCCTGCAGCGCCACGCGACTCCCGACGCCGCGGCGCGCGGCGGCCATGTCGACTGTCCAGTCGAGACCGACCGCCGAGGCGCCAATGCCGGCGATTTGGGTCAGCCACGCGCCGCCGCCTTTGACGAAGACGATGGACGGAATCGTGCTTCCATCGGACGCGGTGGCCAAGCCCGCGACGACATCGCGCATCGTCGCGAGCGACATCCGTTGAAACGCATCATGGTTGAGAAGGCCGCCCCAGGTATCGAAAATCATCACGGCATCAGCGCCCGCCGCGATCTGCTCGTTGAGATACGCCGTGACCGCCAGCGCATTGGTCGCGACAAGGCGATGCAGAAGGTCCGGCCGCGCGTGAGCCATTCGGCGGACGTTCGCGAAGCCGGGGCTAGCACCCCCTTCGATCATGTAACAGGCGAGCGTGAACGGACTTCCCGCAAAGCCGATCAGCGGCACGCTGCCTTTGAGCGCGCGCTTGATTTGCGCAACGGCATCGAACACATAGCGCAGCTTCGCCATGTCGGGCACGGCGATCGCATTGATGGCCGCCTCGTCGCGCGTCGTCTTCGCAAACCGGGGCCCCTCGTTTTCCGCAAACGACAGGCCGAGGCCCATGGCATCGGGAATGGTCAGGATGTCCGAAAAAAGAATCGCGGCGTCGAGGGGAAAGCGCGCAAGCGGCTGCAACGTCACCTCGGTCGCCAGCGCCGGATTTCCGGCCAGCGCCATGAAGCTGCCCGCCTGCGTTCGCGTCGCGTTGTATTCGGGCAGATATCGACCCGCCTGCCGCATCAGCCAGATCGGCGTGTAGGGCGTTGGCTCTCGCCGCAGTGCGCGCAGGAAGGTGTCGTTGTGGATCACGGAGGGTCGGGCAAGCGCGGTGCTTCGGCGCGCGTGCGCGCGCACCTTGGGAATCTTTGTCGGATTCTACCGGGAGGGAACCAGCGTGCGCCCGGTAAGCCGTTCGAGGATTGCGAGTGGGGACCGCGACGGATCGTACAGCGCCGGCACCGGGAGGTTGATCGTTTGCTCCAGCATGTACTGCCCCGACACCGCCGCATGCATGACCTGGTCCGAGAAACACAGCCACGTGGTTCCCGGCGCGAAATGCACCTCTTGCTGCGGACAATCGCGCTGGTAAGCCATGTCCTCCTTCGCGCGGTCGTGCAGATTCAGCATCAGGTGGTCGTACGCGCTGCGCTTGCGTTTGGTGACGTGCAACGCTGCGAGGATCGCCGCCGATCCCGGCCACGGACGCGGAATCCGCGGCAGGAACGTCCGCGCCATCGCTTCGAAGGGCTCGCCTACGCGCCATACGCGGTCGTCCGCCGGGCTCACGTTGGAGAACACGCGCAGGATCCGCTCGCCATGGTTGGGCCGCGATGGAAATGCGTCGACGTGCAGCCTCGAATCGTCCTTGCGCCAGGACACTTCGCGGCCGACGGCGGGCTGCGGCCTGAAGCTGGTCCGCGCGCGTTGCACGTACGGGGCGTAACGCGGAAACAGCGTGACGACCAATTCGGCGGCGCTCGCGGCAAAGCGCGCGACCATCGCGGCCAGTTCGGACAGTTCGTCGGCGGTGCCGCGCGCTCCCTTCAGGGTGGCTCCGTCGAGGCTCACGTTCTTCGCGCGGCCATCCGACCATTGCGGCGAGAGAAAGCGCCGCTCGCGCTCCGACAAATCGAAGCGGACGTTCGGAAGCACCAGCACGCCGCCGCCCTCGATGGTGCGCACCGCGGTCTCGCGCACATCCGGTGTGAGCGCCGGGCGCCAGCCGGTCAGGTCCAGCGTGGCGATCGCGGACAAAGGGCCCGACATCGAAGCTCAGCGCGGAAGCGCGGAGGCTCCCATCAGGAACAGATCGACCGCGCGTGCGGCTTGACGACCCTCGCGAATCGCCCAGACGACGAGCGATTGCCCGCGCCGCATGTCGCCGGCCGCAAAGACCGTGCGGACAGAAGTCTGGTAGCTGTCGGTGTCGGCCTTCACGTTGGAGCGCGCATCGCGGACGACGCCCAACTCCGCGAGAAGGCCCGCATGCACGGGACCGACGAAGCCCATCGCCAGCAAGACGAGATCGGCCTTGATCTCGAACTCGCTGCCCGCGACCTCGACCATCTTCATGGCCCCGCCGGCGTCCCTCTTCCACTCGACGCGCGCCGCGATGAGTTTCTCGACCTTGCCATTCCTGCCTTCGAAGCGCTTCGTCGTCACGGCCCAGTCGCGCTGGCAGCCCTCCTCGTGCGATGTCGACGTGCGCAGCTTGATCGGCCAGTTCGGCCAGACGAGCGGCTTGTCCTCGGACTCGGGAGGCTGCGGCAACAGTTCGAATTGCGTGATCGACGCGGCGCCGTGACGATTGGACGTGCCGACGCAGTCCGAGCCCGTGTCGCCGCCGCCGATGATGACGACGTGCTTGCCCGTCGCCACGATCTGGCGGGCAACCGTATCGCCCGCAACGACCTTGTTCTGCTGCGGCAGGAAATCCATCGCGAAGACGATGCCCGCGAGATCACGGCCGGGCACATCGAGGTCGCGGGGCGCCTCGGCACCGCCGGTCAGCACAGTCGCGTCGAAATCCTCGTGCAGCTCCTTCGCCGGAACGTCGACGCCGACGTTGGCGTTGGGACGAAACTCGACGCCCTCGATCGACATCTGCGCCATGCGCCTGTCGATCAGGTGCTTTTCCATCTTGAAATCGGGAATGCCGTAGCGAAGGAGGCCGCCGATGCGATCCGCCTTTTCGAACAGCACGACGTCGTGGCCCGCACGCGCGAGCTGCTGGGCGCAGGCCATTCCCGCCGGTCCTGAACCGACGACGGCGACGCGCTTGCCGGTCTTTGTCGCGGGCGGCAGCGGCACCACCCAGCCTTCTTCCCAGCCCTTGTCGATGATGAAATGCTCGATCGACTTGATCCCGACGGGATCGTTGTTGATGTTGAGCGTGCACGCTTCCTCGCACGGCGCCGGGCAAATCCGCCCCGTGAACTCGGGGAAATTGTTGGTCGAATGCAGCACGTCGAGCGCCTCGCGCCACTGGTGCTGGTACACGAGATCGTTCCAGTCCGGGATGATGTT
>Ga0070708_100000234_pt1 | contig 41459 bp, 30 predicted proteins | sample KBSK5503metaG_FD_65469 | JGI IMG/M metagenome (GOLD analysis project Ga0070708, IMG submission 65469) | Corn, switchgrass and miscanthus rhizosphere microbial communities from Kellogg Biological Station, Michigan, USA - KBS K5-50-3 metaG | ecosystem: Host-associated > Plants > Roots >... | reverse complement strand
GCTCACGCTCGCGGTGACCGGCAGCGCGCCCCCCACGACCCTCCGCGACATCGCGCTCTACACCGTGCGGCCGCGGCTGGCCGGACTTCCGGGAATGGGTCTGATCAAGGTGATCGGCGGTGACGTTCGCGAGATCGAGGTGATCATCGATCCCGGCCGGCTCGAGGCGGCAAAGCTCGATCTCCCCCGCCTGGCGACCGCGATCACCGAGGCTCTCCCGGTCGAAGCAGTGGGCCGGGTGGACATCCATTACCAGCAGCACCTCGTGGTGGTGCGCGGGCCAATCGACAACCCGCTTCTTCTGGAGAAGACGGTGGTGGGCGGCACGCCCGAGCTCCCGGTGCGGCTCAAGGACGTCGCGCGGGTCGAGGAGTCCCACGCGGATCGCCTTCTCTTGACCACCGCGAACGCGCGGCTCGCCACCCTGGTCAACGTGGGACGAAGGCCGGGGGCGGACGCGGTGCGCCTGGCCGCCGACGTGCACCAGGAGGTCGAGCACCTGCGTCCGAGCCTTCCGCCGGGCGTCGAGATCCTCACCACCTACGACCAGGCGGGCCTGATCGGCAAGGCGGTGATCAACGTCCGCGACGCGGTGTTCATCGGCGGCGTGCTGACGCTGATCGTGATCGCCCTCTTCTTGAGGTCGCGTTCGGCGACCGCGGTGGCCGCCGCGTCGCTGCCGGCGACTCTGTTGATGACCTTTGCCGCGATGAGGCTCTCCGGCGCCTCGCTCAATCTGATGTCGCTCGGCGGTCTGGCGGTGGCGATCGGCCTGGTGGTCGACGACGCGGTGGTGGTCGTCGAGGCGGTGCACCGGCGCGTCACCGCGGGGGAAGAACGCTGGGCGGCGACCGCGGACGCCCTCCGGGAAATCGCCTGGCCGGTGGTCAATTCCACGCTCACCACCGTCGTCGTGTTCGCTCCCCTTTCCCTCCTCTCCGGGGTCGCCGGTCAGTTCTTCTCCGCGCTCGCCTTCACGCTTTGCGCGGCGGTCCTCCTTTCGCTGGCGGTGGCTCTGGGCATCACCCCGCTGCTCTGCGGCCGGTTTCTCAAAGCCCATCGGGCGAAGCCGATGTCCCTCGAGGGTCCCTACCTCAGGCTGATGGAGCACACGTTGAAACGACCGAAGATGGCGCTCGCGATCACCGGAGTGGTCCTGATTGTCCTTGGATTCATCGCCCGCGGCGTGGGCACCGGATTCCTGCCCGAGCTGGACGAGGGCGCCTTCGTGGTCGACTACTTCACCCCCACCGGGACTTCGCTGGGGGAGGCGGATCGGCTGTCGCGGCGGGTCGAGGAGACCGTGGCGAAGGAGAAGGAGGTCTGGGTCGTCAGCCGGCGTCTGGGCGCGGAGCTCGGACCGCCCGCCGCGACCGAAGCGTCCCGGGGCGACATCACCGTGACGCTGCACGAGGACCGCCCGCGATCGAGCCAGGAGGTGATCGCCTCCGCCCGCGAGGCGATGGCGACCGCCGCTCCCGGAGTTCGGGTGGAATTCGTCGAGCTGTTGCAGGACATGCTCTCGGATCTCGAAGGAGCCTCCAATCCGGTGGAGGTGAAGCTGCTCGGCGCCGACAGCGGGGTCCTCCGCGCGTTCGCCCCCCAGGTCGCCGAACGCCTCAAGGACATTCACGGCCTGGTGGATCTCTTCGACGGCGTCAGCGGATGCGCGCCGGAGCAGGAGCTGATCGTCAATCCGGACGCCGCCGGCCGGCTCGGATTGAGCGCCGCCCAGGTCGCGGAGCAGGTTCGCGACGCGCTGCTCGGGCAGGTCGTGACCTTCGTCCCGCGGAATGAGCGACTGATCGGCGTCCGCCTCCGCTACGAGGATTCGGTCCGCTTCAACCCCGAAGTCGTCGGGCAAATTCGAATCCGGCCGGCGAATGGCCCCCCGGTGCCGCTGACCTCGCTCGCCGCGGTGAAGGAGGTCTGCCTGCCCTCCGAATTGCTTCAAGAAAACCTGCGCCCGATGGTGGCGATCACCGGAAGGCTCGAGCAGCGGGATCTGGGGTCGGTGATGGGCGAGGTCTCCCAGCGCCTCCGCGGCCTTCAGCTTCCGCCGGGCGTGCAGATGGTCCTCGGAGGTCAGTACGCTAGCCAGCAAGAATCGTTTCGCTCCCTGGCGCTGGTGCTGGCGCTCGCGGTGCTGGGGGTGTTCACCGTTCTCGCCTTCCACTTCCGCAACTTCATCTTGCCGTTGCTGATTCTCGCCGCCGGTCCGGTGGCGCTGGTCGCGGGGGCCGCGGCGCTGCGCATCACCAGCGTTCCTCTGAACGTGTCCTCCTTCATGGGGTGCATCCTGCTCATCGGGCTGGTGGTCAAGAACGGGATCCTCCTGCTTGATCACGCGGAGGCGGACCGGGAGCAGGGCTTGAGCCCGAAAGAGGCGGCGCTGTCGGGAGCCTCGGTTCGGTTGCGTCCCATCTTGATGACCACCTTCGCCACTCTGCTCGGGCTAGCGCCCCTGGCGCTCGGCCTTGGAACCGGCTCGGAAATCCAGCGGCCGCTGGCGATCGCGGTGATCGGCGGCCTGACGATCTCCACCCTCTCGGTGCTGATCGTCCTTCCGGTCTTGTACGTCCTGGTACAGCAGCGCCGGCGCCCGCGCGCAAGCGGTGGCGAGCCGCCGGTCCACCCTTGATCCGGCTCAGCCGGCGCGAGAGGCGGCGGTCTCCACCGGCTCGACGACGAACTGCTCCAGATCCGGGGGAAAGGGCGACCGGAAGCTGACGATCGCTCCGGTCGACGGGTGCGCGAAGCGGATCGCGGCGGCGTGCAGGGCGTGCCGGGACAGGCGAAGCTCCTGCCATGCTTCCGGCTCCAGGAGACGGCGCGAGAAACGGTCGAAGTATGCCTCGTCCGGTCCGTAGATCTTGTCTCCGACGATGGGAAAGCCCGCCTCGCGCAGGTGCACCCGGATCTGGTGCTGGCGCCCCGTCTTTGGAGACGCGCGGACCAGGGCGAAGGAGTCGCCGTTGCGCTCGAAGCGGCGGATCACCGCGAATCGGGTCACCGCGTGTCTGCCGACCCGCCGATCGATTCGCACCGCGATCCGCACCTGCGCGCCGCCTTCCGCGATCGGCGCATCCACGACGAACGAGTCCGGGGGAACGCCCTCGCAGATGGCGAGGTACTCCTTCTCCACCCGCCCGGCGCTGAACTGCTCCATCAGCTGGCGGGCCACCTCGCGGGTCCGGCCGCAGACGATCACCCCGGACGTCTCGCGATCCAGCCGGTGCGCGGGCCAGGCCTGAAGGCCCTCGCCATACAAGCGGCGCAGCAGCATCACCAGCGTCCCGTGGTGGTAGCGGGCGCTGGGATGAACCGGCAAGCCCGCCGGCTTGTCGATTATCAGGAGCGAATCGTCGCGATGGATTTCGCTCACCGTGGTCGGAGTCAGGGGCTCCTCCAGCATCCGCCGGCGCAGGCGAAACACGAGCCCCGGACGGACAAGGGTGGAGCTCTTCAGCCTCTTCTCGCTGAGCAGGTTCGCCTCGATGATCCGCTGGATGCGGGAGCGAGAGAGGCGGGGGATCTTCGCCCGGAGGTACTTGTCGAGGCGCCATCCGGCGTAGTTCGGCTCCACGCGGAACTCGACCTCGACGAAGGTCTCCTCTGCTTTCGGCGAATTCATCGCCGACATCCTGAGCGAATCCACCGCGGACTTTCAAGCGCCGGCTTCAGGCGCCGTTCAACCGGGGCCGGTCAGGCTCGGAGATGGAAGCAGAGCCGAGCAGCGCACGCTCGAAGATTTCCGCGATCCGCGCCGCGGTGCGACCATCCCAGCGATCGGGCAGGCGACCCTTCTTGCCGTTTCCGCTGAGCGCTTTGGTCGCCTCGGCGACGATGCGCCCGGGATCGGTGCCGACGATGATGTTGGTGCCCAGGGTGACTGTGACCGGCCTCTCGGTGTTCTTGCGCAGGGTGAGGCAAGGCACGTCGAGCGCGGTCGCCTCTTCTTGAAGTCCTCCGGAATCGGTGAGGATCAGCCCCGCCTGGGAAGTCAGCGAGAGGAATTCGAGGTAGCCCATCGGATCAATCAGGCGCAGCTCCGGAAATTCCGCCAGCGGCCGCGGCGCGTCGGCGGCGGAGAGGAACTTTCGCGTCCTCGGGTGCACCGGAAAAATCACCGGAACGATCCGGGAAATCTCGCCCAGGGCTCCGAGCAAATCGTAGAGCGTCTCGGGGTCATCGACATTGGAGGGCCGGTGCATCGTGCACACCGCGTACCGGCGCGGCAGAAGGCCCATCTGGGCGAGCGTAGGCAGCTTTTGCGCGCGCTCGCGGAAGGTGAGCAGCGAATCGATCATCACGTTGCCGACGAAGAATATCCGCGCTTCGTCGACGCCTTCCCGGCGCAGGTTCTCATCGGCATCGGTCGAAGGGGTGAGCAGGAAATCCGCCAGTCGGTCGGTGACGATGCGGTTGATCTCTTCCGGCATCGTCCGGTCGTTGCTTCGAAGACCTGCTTCGACGTGGGCGAGGGGAATCAGCGCCTTGGCGGCGACCAGAGATGCCGCCAGCGTGCTGTTGACGTCCCCCACCACGGAGATCAGGTCCGGCCTTTCGCCGGCGCAGACCTTCTCGAGCTCGACCATGACCTTCGCGGTCTGCTCCGCGTGCGACCCGGATCCCGCTCCGAGGTGAATGTCCGGGGGCGGGAGCTTGAGATCGGTGAAGAAGACATCGCTCATCTTCACGTCGTAGTGCTGGCCGGTGTGCACCAGGATCTGCTGAAGCCTCCCCCTCTCGGCAATCGCCCGGTAGATCGGCGCGACCTTCATGAAATTGGGTCGCGCGCCCACCACGTGGAGAACGGTCTTCATCGATGCAACCTAGGCATGGATGAATCGTAATTCCAGCTTTGGGCGAGGGTAAGTCCTCGGCTGGAACTGGCCGGATGATACTTTGTGAATACAAACCACCACGGTGTGAGAATCGCGCATCTGATCGCCCGGTTTTCCCTTCTGGTTTGATGTCTCAAACGAAGCTAGAATGTGACACCGCGTGCTCGGGTGAGCTGCGCCTTTCTCATCTCCATGCCCAACCGGATTCTCCAAGGCACGGCTTCCAGGCCGGGGGCACCCCGATGATCGCGGTCGAAAACCTGACCAAGTACTACGGCTCGAAGCTGGCGCTGGATCAGGTCACCTTTGAAATCGGCCGGGGAGAAGCGATCGGCTTGCTCGGGCTGAACGGGGCCGGCAAGAGCACCATGCTCCGCATTCTCACGAGTCTAATGTTGCCCTCGGCGGGGCGGGCAACGATCGATGGCCTGGATGTGGTTCAAAATGCCCGCGCGGTCCGCTCGAAGCTCGGCTATCTGCCGGACATCCCGCCCCTCTACGGGGAGATGACCGTTCACCGGTATCTGATGTTCGCGGCGCAGGTGCGAGGCCTGGGAAACAAGGACGCCCAGCACCGGGTGGCCGAGGTCGAGGAGATGACCTCGGTGAGGGAGGTTGGCGAGGAGCGCGCCTCCCATCTCTCCCACGGCTACCGGCAGCGGGTGGGGATCGCGCAGGCGATCGTCCACCGCCCCTCGGTGGTGATCCTCGACGAGCCGACCAGCGGTCTGGATCCCGCCCAGACCGTGGAGATGCGTTCGCTGATCCGCTCCCTGCGCAGCGATCACACGGTGCTCTTCTCCAGCCACTTGCTGCCCGAGGTCGCCCACGTCTGCGACCGGGTCTTGATCCTCCACCACGGGGCGCTGCTCGGTCAGCCCAAGATGTCGGAGCTGGCAGCGGTGCTGGGAATGCACACCGTCCTGGTGCGGGTCCGCGCCGAGCCTCCCGGTCCGCGCGAGCTGCTCGCCAAGCTGGAGGGCGTCCACGCCGTGGAGGTGGAGCATGAGGGCGGCGGGCAGATCGAATATCGCCTCCTCTTGAACCCGGATGTCCGCCCTCAGCTGGCGCGCACCCTGATCGAGCACGGGTTCGATCTGCTGCGATTGGACCGCCCGGAACTGGACCTGGAAACCGTTTTTCTCCGCCTCACCGGCCACAAGGCCCCTGCCCTGGGAACGAAGCATGCGAATGGTCGCGCTGATCGTCCGGCGTGAGCTGGGAGCGTACTTCCGCTCTCCACTTGGGTTCATCATCCTTTCCACCGTCCTACTCCTGGACGGCCTCCTCTTCAACGCCTACGCGCTCGGCGCCGAAGAGCGCCGTTCCTCCGCGGTGCTGATGCTCTTTTTCTTCTATTCCAGCGGAACCACGATGGTCGCCAGCGTGGTGATCTCGATGAGGCTGCTCGCCGAAGAGCGCCAAACGGGAAGCGCGGCGCTGATCCTCTCGGCTCCGGTCAGGGAGTGGGAGATCGTGGTGGGCAAGTTCCTCTCCGCCTGGATCTTCCTGGCCGTCGTCACCCTGTCGACGATCTACATGCCGATGCTGATCTTCGTGAATGGGTCGGTCACTCTGGGGCAGATCGTCGCCGGATATCTGGGACTCTTGTTATTGGGCGCCGCCGGAATCGCGATTGGCACCCTGGGATCGACGCTGGCGCCGAATCAGATCGTCGCCACCCTCCTCTCCGCCGGAATGCTGGTCCTCCTCCTGGTCCTCTGGTGGGTCGGCAACGTCACCTCGCCACCGCTCTCCACCCTCTCCGCCTACGCGGCGTTCTACCCGAAGCACTTTCCCCCCTTCATGAACGGGGTGATCAGCACGGCCAACGTCCTCTACTACGCGTCGGCCACCTATCTGTTTCTCCAGATCGCGGTCCGCGCACTGGAGGCCCGCCGGTGGCATTGAGCAAGCTGAGCCCCGCGCGGTGGCCCTTCTGGCCGACCGTCTCCTACTTTGCGGGAATGGTGCTGTTCCTGGTGGCGGACCGGATCGTCGCCACCCCGGGGATCGCCCGGAGCGGTTTGCGCGCGGCGGGGGCAATCGCCCTGGTGGTGGCGCTGGCGGCGAGAGCCCGGCAAGGGATGTCCCGAAGCGGCGACGCGCGTCGATTCGAGCTGATGGTCGCCTCCGGATACGCGATCGGCTGCGCGGCGATCGCGCTCTCCCTGGTGAGCCAGAGCTCTCTGGCGGCGAGCCTCTGGCCCGTCCTGTGGCTGGGGAGCGCCCTGCCGATCGTCCTGATGGAGATCAGCGTCAGCTCCACCGTGGCGGGAATACCGGCGAGCGACGGGCGAATCGGCGCCGCCGCCCAGAGCGGCGTGGAGATGGTGCTGATCCTGACCGCCGTGGTCGCCTTGAACTTCTTCGCCGCCGGCACGGAGAAGAAGGTGGACCTCAGCTACCTTCAGGAAACCCGGCCCAGCGTGACCATGACCCAGGTCGCGTCGCGGTTGAAAGAGACGGTGGAGGTCCGGGTGTTCTATCCGGAGCTTCACGAAGTGCGCGACCGGCTGGCCGGCTATTTCGAAGAGCTGCTGCGCTCGGGGTCCAAGCTCGATGTCGCGCTTCTCGACGAGGCGATCGATCACGCCGCCGCGCTGAGGTACCGCGTGCAGGGCAACGGGGTGGTGGTGATCGCCAAGGACAATCGGATGGTGCCGATCGCCCTGGGCCTGGAATGGAACGTGGCCAAGCGGCAGCTCGAGGACTTCGACACCCAACTCCAGTGGGCGATCAACAAGGTCTCCCGCAGCCGGAAGGTCTACTTCGTCACCGGCCACGGCGAGGCCGACGACGGGAAGGATCCGACCAGCGCCTCCGGGCCGCGGATCGAAAACCCGCTCAAGGGCATCAACCTCAACAGCCCGGACGACGCTCTAGATTCGAGCCACCGGTTCACCGAGCTGCACAAGCTGCTCCGCAGTCAGGGATACGAGGTCGGTCAGCTCGGAGCGATCGGGGTCGTCTCGCAGGTGCCCAAGGACGCGGCGGCCGTTTTCTTGATCGCCCCGTCCTCGCCCCTCTTCCCCGAGGAAATCAGCGAGCTTCGGCGGTACGTCGACCAGGGCGGGCGGCTCCTCGTCTTTCTCGATCCGGATCGGACGACCCGTCTCGAAGAGCTGCTCGCTCCCTACCGCGTCCGTTTCGTTCCGCACGTGCTGGCCAACGAATACGTGCACATGCGGCGCAACAGCCAGCCGTCCGACAACCTGAACCTGGTCACCAACTCGTACAGCACCCATCCGGCGGTGATCACGGTGAGCCGCAACGCGAGCAATTTCCGCATGCTGTTCGCCCGATCCGGGTACCTCGAGGAGATTCCCGCCGCCAGCGGCGGGAGCCGGGCGGTGGTCTACTTCATCGTCCACGCCGAAGGACAGACGTTCGCGGACTTGAACGGCAACTATCAGTTCGATTCCCCCGCCGAGCTGCGCCGGCCCTACGAGCTCGCCGCGGCGGTGGCGGGAAACGGCAAGACCAACTCCGGGCGGGAGTTCCGGATCCTCGTCTACGCGGATCTCGAGATGATCTCCGACGCGCTCCTCACCAACCCCGGCAATCGGCAGGCGATGCTGGACGCGATGTCCTACGCCACGATGGATGAGGTCATCCCCTTCACCACCTCGATGAGCGACCCGATGATTCGGCACACCCAGCAGCAGGACAAGGTCTGGTTCTATTCGGTCAGCTTTGGAATTCCGGTCCTCGTCCTCGCCGGCGGACTGGCGAGCGTACGCCGTCCGAAGAGTCGGGGCTCGCGATGAATCCGAAGCGCCTGACCTTTCACGTCGCGGCGGCGCTGGTGGCGGTGGCCTGCGCCTATTCGGTGGCCAACCGCTCCACTTCCGAGCGCGCCGAAGCGGATCCGGCGCCGGTGTTCGACCTTCGAGACGCCCAGCTGCTCGAGCTTCGCTTCGCCCGCGGCTTGACCACCGTCACGCTCGAGCCCCGCCTGGACGAGCAAAAAGAAAGGTACGCCTGGGTGACCGTGGCGCCCGAGGGGAAGCGGGCGCTGTCATTCCGCGGTGGGCGCTACGCCTCCCACGTTCTGGAGGGGTACCTGCCCCTGCGCCCGATCCGGTCGCTCGGAAAGCTTTCCCCGACTCAGCTCCAGGAAGGCGGCCTCACCGATGCCAGCGAGACGGTGACGCTCCGGACGGTCTCCGGCGAGCGCAAGCTGGTGTTGGGAAGCGCGACCGTCGCGGGCGAAGGCCGGCGGGCGCTCGCCACCGACACCGGACGCAGCTTCATCCTGGGGAACGACCTGCTGCCCGCGCCCGACCGGGCGGCGCAGGAGATGTTCGATCCGGTCCTGCACGTGTTCTCCAACGAGGAGATCACCCAGGTGGCGATCGAATCGCTCGGGCGACGTCGCGAAGCGGTGAGCCAGGGCAAGCTGGACCCACCCCGGTTCTGGAGCTGGCGTGAAGATCCGGAGCATCCGAGCCAGGAGCTGACGAGCTGGGCCGAGCATCTGTCGGCGATGGCCGGCCGGGCCCCGATCGTGGTGGATAACCCGGGTGAACCGGTGCTGGCCCTGACCTACTTCCACGCAGAGCGGCAGCTTGGCTACCTAAAGTTGTGGCCCTGCGTGCACGAAGAGCGGTGGACCCGCTGCGTGGGAGTGACGGAGCACACCGTGGGCTTTGTCGAGATGGGGCCGGTCGCCGAGCAGATCGTCAACGACGCCCAGCGCATGCTGGGTGTCGCGGCGCGCGGGGAGCAGGCTACTCGCACGATGAAGTGACAGCGCCTACCCTCAGGCGTTTCCACTGTGGGTCAACTTGCGTAAGCTATCGTTGGTTTGCGTTGCCTGAACTGCGGGCGGCGGCTGAGAAAGCCGCATGCCTGCCCCATCCATGGAGCCAACTGTGGCGTGCCCCCGCCTTCGGAGGAGGCATGCGCGCCGATCCACCCGCCCACGCTGGTGGGGTACCGAATCACCGGCGTGTTGGGTCGGGGCGGCCAGGGGATGCTCTACCAGGCCGTGCGTGAGCGCGACGATCTTCGCGTGGCGATCAAGGTCGCCCGCGCGGATCAGCCGGGCGCCAGCGCGCGGCTCGCCCGGGAGATCGCTTTCCTAAAGACCGTCGGGCCGCCCGACGCCCTTCGGACTTACGAATCCGGAGAGCTGGCCGATGGATCGGCCTACGCGGTGCTCGAGCTCGTCGAGGCGCCCACCCTCGCCGCCGAGTTGACCGGGGACGGGGTTCCTTTCCCCCTGGACGTCTTCCGGGCGCGGGCGGACGCGATCCTCCTCGCGCTCGCCGCCGTCCACGCGCGCGGCGTCGTTCACTGCGACCTCAAGCCCGAAAACGTCTTCATCGAAGGACGCGCCGGGCGGGCCCGGTTGGTCGATTTCGGGTCGGCCCGTTCGATCTCCAGCCCCGAGGAAAACGCCGGGACCAGCATCGAGGGGACAGCGGAGTACATGTCTCCCGAGCAATGCCGGCAAGGCACGGCGCCGGATGCGCGCGCCGACCTCTACGCCGCCGGGGTGATCTTCTACGAGATGCTCACCGGCGCGGTGCCCTTCTTCGGGACCGCGGTGGACGTCCAGGAGGGACACCGGAGCAAGAGACCTCCCCGCCCGTCCGCTCTCGTCCCCGTCCCGCCGTCCATCGAAGAAGTGATCCTGCGCTGCCTCGCCAAGGAACCCGACCAGCGCTTCCGGACGGCGGGCGATCTTCGCGCGGCGCTGGAGGAGGCGCTGGCGCGGACGAAGGAAGCGCCGGCGGCCGCGACGCTCAAGGCCAGGGCGGAGGGCGCGGCGCGCGAGAAGCACACGATGGGGATCGTCTTCTTCGCCAGCTCGGACGACGCCGCCACCGTCCAGTCCGTGCTCGTTTCGTGTGGAGGTCAGCTGGCCCACGCGGCGGGGGGCTCTTTCGTGGGCGTGTTCAGCCACTCCAGCGGGGACAATCCGGTCCGCCGGGCGATGCTCGCCGGCAAGGCGCTCACGGCTCGAAAGGTGACCGAACGCGCGCTGGTGGATCTCGGGGTCGTCGCGGCCCAGCCTCGCCCGGGAGGAGGCCACCGTTACTTGAGCGCGCTGTTCACGCGCTCCGACCGGTTCCCCCGAGCGTCCGATCCCGCCGGGGTGCTGGTGAGCGAGGCGGTGTCCAAGTTGATCGACGGCCACTCGGTCGTTCCGATCGCCGGTCGAACGGACATCCTCCAGGCCGTTCCGACCAATGAGGATCAGCTCACCATCGTCACCCAGGGCGCGGGCCTCCTCGTCGGCCGCGACGAGATCCTCGATTCGTTGGTGGCGGACGCGCGGGCGTCGGCCGGCCGGAAGGTGCCGACGATTGCCACGGTGATCGCCGAACCCGGCCACGGCAAGAGTCACCTCTGCGTGAAGCTGATCGAACGGCTTGAAGGGCTTGCGCCGGGCATCCAGCTGATCCAGCTGCGGGCGCGAGAGTCCGTGGGGGGCGAGGCAGATCGGACGCTGCGCGAGCTCTTGACCAAGGTCCTCCGGATCCCCGCCGATACCCAGAGTGACGGCGGGCGGGCGCTCCTCGCCGAACGCCTGGGTCCGGAGCTGGGCAGGGAGGTGTGGCCCGGCGTGGCCCTGGTTTTTGGCTGGGTGGCCTCCGATGACACCGAGCTGCGCGGTCTCGCCGCGGCGCCGGGCGTTCTGCGGGCGGCGGCCGCGCGCGCGGTGGCCACGGGGTTGAGGCGGCGGGCGAGCGAAAAGCCGCTGCTGCTCATCCTCGACGATGCTCAGTTCGCCGACGAAGCCAGCCTGGACGCGATCGAGCTCGCCACTCTGGCCGAAGCGAAGGCGCCGATCTGGGCCTGTGTTCTTGCCCGGCCATCCTTCGAGCGCGGCCGGCCGAACTGGGCCGAACGATGCGCCGAGCGACGGCCGATCCGGCTCGGACCCCTGAGCGACGAATCGGCCGCCGCGCTGTGCCGCATGCTGCTCCTGCCCGCGGAAAACGTGCCCGCCGAAGCGATCCAGACGCTCACCGCGCGCACCCACGGGATTCCGCTCCTCCTCGTCGAGCTGGTGCGCGCTCTTCGCGGCGCGGGGCTGATCCGCCAGAACAACCGCACCCAGGCCTGGTACCTGGCGACGGACGAGCTGAACCGGCTTCCCGATCTCCCGTTGGTCGAATGGCTGGCCACCCGCGAGCTGGAATCGCTTCCGGCGGATCTTGCGGCGCACGCTCGACTCGCCGCCGCGATCGGCCCCGAATTCACCACCGGGGAGATCACCGGGGTGTTCCAGGAGCTCGAGCGGGGAGGAAGCGCGCAGGCCTTCCCGCTCGACCCGGCGGTGGCGACGCAGCGCCTGATGGCGAACGGCATCCTGATCGTCCACCGCCACGGCCAGCTCAGCTTCCGCCACGCGCTGGTGCGCGAGGCCGTTTACAAGTGGATTCCCGAGGCAGTGCGCCATCCGATTCACGAAGCGGCGCTTCGCTTCTACCGCGCCGAGGGGTGCGAGCTCCCGGAAAGCGAACGGCTGCCGCGACTGGCCTTCCATGCCGCGCGCAGCGGTCACCGGGACGAAGCCCTGGGCGCGTTCCTCACGCTCGCCGAGCGGGCGCGGGCGCGTCACGCCTACCTCGATGCCGAGCTGATGTACACCCAGGCCCTCGAGCAGGCGGCGGAGGAAGGCCGGGCAGTGAGGATGTCCGCCTGTCGGGGCCGCGGATTGATGCGCTACCGGCTCGGCCGCTACGAGGACGCCTGCCGCGACTTCGAGACGGCCCGCGCGAGCGCCCGGGCGCTCGACGACGCCGGCACCGAGATCGAGGTGCTGCTCGACGAAGCCACCGCCCTGGACTGGGCCGACGAATACCGGCGTTCGAACGAGTTGGTGGAGAAGGCGAAGGTGCTGGCGGAAAGGGCGACCACGCCTCTGATCGAGGCGCGGCTCTTGATGGGGCTTGGAAGGTCGCATTTCCGGTTCAGCCGCGATGCGCAGGCGGCGCGGCTGCTCGATCAGGCCGCGGAACGCGCCGAGGCGCTCGGGGACGCCGGTTACGAGACGCTGGTCATCTCGCTGCTGCTCAACGGCTACGTCCTGGCGACGCTCGGGAGGCTGGCCGAGTCGGAGCGCGCCTTCGACCGGGTGATCCCCCTATGCGCGGCGCGGGGGGACAAGCTTCACCTGGGCGCGGCGGTGGGAAACCGATTCATGCTCTGGACCTGCCGCAACGACAAGGTCCGTTTGATCGCCGACCTCGAGCACCTGCTCAGGATTTCGCGAGAGATGGGCAATGGAAGAATGGAGCAGCAGGCTCACTTCTACCTCGGGGTGTTCCAGCGATGGCTGCACAACTTCGAAGAGGCGGAAAAACATGCCCGCCGGGCGGTGGAGATCGACGAGCGGCGTTTCGGGGATGCGGCGCGCCCGGAATCCCGTTTGCTGTTGGCCCGGGTCCTTGCCGCCCGGGGAGACTCGGCGGCGGCGCGAACGATTCTAAGCGAGATCCGGGCCCGCCAGGTCCGGGCGCGCGCGCGCAACGATCGGGAGATCGAGCTGCTCCCCGCCGAGGAGGCTTTTTTCACCATGGTCGATCTGGTGACGCGGGCCACCGAGGAATCGGAATGGGACGGCTTGCAGGCGCGCGCACAGGTCTGCCTCACCGGTCAGGATCTGATCGAGATTCTAGAGATGCGGGGGCGCACCGCCCAACGCGAGCGACGACAGGACCGGGCGCGGAAGGCTTTTCAGGAAGCGCTGGAAATCGCGAAGCGCGTTCCCAACGTGACGCGAGACCGGATCGAGCGCGAGCTCGCCGTCCTCGCCGGCGCCGAGGCCTAGCATGACGAAGGGTCCAGAAGATACCGTCACCGAAGTCATCGCCGGGATCAAGACTGGCGATCAGACCGGGTGTCCCTGTCTGCTGGTGATCAGCGGCAACGCGATCGGCCGGATGTTCAAGTTGACCAAACCCGAGATGATCGCCGGCCGCGGGGACGACGTGGACATTTTCATCGACGACGTGGCGATCAGCCGCCACCACGCGAAGGTTCTGATGAAGCCCGATAACCGGATCGTCGTCGAGGACCTCGGATCGAAGAACGGCACCTTCGTCGGGCAGGACCGGGTGGAACGGATCGAGCTGCGCGAGGGAGACCGCTTCCAGCTGGGCGCCAGCACCATTCTCAAGCTCACCTACCAGGACAACATCGAGCAGGAGTTTCAGCGCCACCTCTACGAGTCCGCCACCCGGGACGGGCTGACCGGTCTCTTCAACAAGAAGTTCCTCCTCGATCGGCTGACCCCCGAATTCGCCTACTGCACGCGCCACCTGGTGCCGGTCTCGCTCTGCCTGGTGGACGTCGATCACTTCAAGCAGCTGAACGATCAATTCGGACATCTGGCGGGGGATGCGGTGTTGACCCAGCTGGCGCGCGTGGTGAGCGAGGCCTCGCGCACCGAAGACATCCTCTGCCGCTACGGCGGCGAGGAGTTCGCGGCCCTGCTTCGCGAGATCGATGAACGCAATGCCGGCCTCTACGCCGAGCGGATCCGCCGCCGGGTCGAACAGTCGGAATTCGCGGTCACCGACCAGGAGGGCGCCCGCCAGCGGATCAAGCTCACCATTTCGGTGGGGGTGGCCACCCAGGGAACGAGGAGTTTCGCCACCATCGAGGATTTCATCGCCTTCGCCGACAAGCACCTCTATCGGGCGAAGCGCTCCGGACGGAATCGGGTGAGCTTCGGGGCCATCGACTGAAAGGGGAGGACGACAAGCACCTACGATCTCGTTCCCTGTCGTCCTCGCGGCCCAAGTCCCCAGTCACCCGGCCCAAATCCCCACCTCGCTCCGGTTTGCGGAATCATGCAATCATCAGACAGCTGGCCGAATGGCTGACGACCCCACCAACACGGTAGCCCCGCCAGGCGGCGTGCTCGCCTATCCGGATCGGCTGAACCCCGGAATGAAGGCGGGCGACTACCTGATCGAAGAAGCGATCGCCGCCGGCGGTTGCGGCACGGTCTATCGCGCGCGCCACCGTCTTCTCGGACGCCGCGCGGCGATCAAGGTCCTCAGCAGGGATCTGGCCGACTCGCGCGAGATGCTCAAACGCTTCGAGCGCGAGGCCAAGGCGGTCAACGAGATCCAGCACCCGAACATCGTCGACGTGATCGACTTCGACAAGCTCGAGGACGGCCGGCCGTTCTACGTGATGGAGCTGCTCGAGGGGATGAGCCTGAGCGACCTGCTCAAGCGCCAGGGGCGCTTCACCCCGCCCGAGGTGCTCGAAGTCCTCGAACCGGTTTGCGCCGCCCTGCAGGCCGCCCATGACAAGGGGTTCGTCCACCGCGATCTCAAGGGCGGCAACATCATGATCGTCACCCGGGGCGATCAGAGGACGGTGAAGCTGTTGGACTTCGGAATCGCCAAGCTGATCCACCCGGAACCCGGGGAGCCGGGCCTGACCACCGCGGGGAGGCGGCTGGGCACCCCGTCGGCGATGGCGCCGGAGCAGTTCCGCGGCGATCCGGTGGACGCGCGGACCGACGTCTATGCCTTGGGCGTACTCCTCTACCGACTGCTCACCGGACAGCTCCCGTTCCAGGGAAGCAGCTCGGAGGAGATCGAGCGCTCCCACCTGAGCGCGCCCGCGCCGGCACCGAGCCGGATCGCCCCCATCTCTCCGGCGATGGACAACATCGTCCTGCGCTGCCTGGAGAAGAACCCGGACCGTCGATACTCCTCGGTGACCGAGTTCATCGCCGCGCTTCGGGACGCGGTGATCGTGCAGGATCCGCGCAGGACGGGCCCCAAGGTGCTCTCGGTGAACGCGATCGCCGTTCATCTGGAGATACGCACCGCTTCCCCGCCCGGGGAAGAAGCGGATGATGCTCTGCTCGACGACCTGGTCATCGTGCTCGATACCGCGGAGCAGAGGTTTCGAGCCGGCGGGCTGTCGATTCCGCTCCAGACCGGCAGCGCGCTCGTAGGCATCCTCCTGCTCTCGGACGACCCGGCGCAGAGCCGGGAGGAGCGGGAGCGAGTCCTCAAGCTGGCGCGGGGGCTCTACCAGGAGATCCTCGCGCGCGATGGCGCGGACGAACGGATCGGGCTGAACGTCTGCGTCCACGTGGACAAGGCGCTGATCCGCACCTCGAGCCAGGGGCCGGAGATCATCGGCGGGGCGATCCTCACCCTCGCCACCTGGGTTCCTCATCAGAAGCCGCACGGGCTGTACGCGACCTCCGCGGCCTGCGAAGGCTTGGCCGGGCTGGACACCGCCCCCGACGGCGATCGGTACCTCACCCTCTTATGAGCACCCTGTCCCTGCAGCGCGATCTACCGCAGGCGGCAAAGACGCAGCAGCCCTCGCTGGCGGCGGCCGAGCTCAGTCTGCGGGCCGTCCTCGCCGGGTGCGGAATCGGCGCCATCCTCGCCGCCGGAAATGTCTACATGGGCCTGAAGACGGGCTGGGGCGACCAGGGGAACATCACCGCGTCGCTGGCCGGCTTCGCCATCTTCGCCTTCGCGCGCCGGCGCGGCCCGAACGGCTACAGCCGGCTGGAGAACAACATCACCCAGACCGTGGCCTCGTCCGCCGCCGGGATGTCGTTCACCACCGGGCTGGTAAGCGCTTTCCCCGCGCTTTCGATGATCGGGCAGTCATTTCCCCCCTGGGCAATCGCCCTCTGGGGCGTCGCTCTTGGCGCCACCGGCGTCCTCATCGCCCTGCTGCTTCGCCATCGGCTGATCGTGGTGGAGAGGCTCCCTTTCCCGAGCGGCATCGCCACCGCCGAGGTGATCGATGCCCTTCATCGATCTGCCAGCTCCGCGCTGCGGCGAGCGCGGGCCCTGATCGGCAGCGCCGCGGTGGCGATGGTCCTCGTGTGGTTCCGCGACGGCAAGCCGGCCTGGATTCCCCAACTCGCCGCGCTGCCGCTCCGCTTCGCCGGCGTGGACGCCGAGTCCCTGGGCCTCGGCCTGAACTTCAGTCCGCTGCTGCTCGGGACCGGCCTGTTGATCGGCGCGCGGAACGGCCTCAGCCTGTTGCTCGGCAGTATGGTCGCCTGGCTGGTGCTCGCTCCTTTCGCGATCAAAGAGGGCTGGGTGGCGAGCACCGAGTTCTCCGGCCTGTCCAGCTGGCTCCTCTGGCCCGGGGTCGCACTGATGGCCTCCGCCGCCTTCACCTCCCTGTGTCTTCAGTGGGCGACGTTCGGCCGCGGTGTAAAAGACCTGGTCGGGCTGCGCTCGAGCAAGGTGGGACTGCCCTGGGCCTGGTACCTCTGGGCGACACCCGCGGGCCTGGCCCTGGTCGTGGTCCTCATCGGCTGGGGCGTCTTCGGAGTCAACCCGGCGCTCACTTTGCTGGCGCTGGCGATGTCCGTCCTGCTCTCCACCGTCTGCGCGCGCGCGACCGGTGAAACGGACATCGCTCCGATCACCCAGATGGGGCAGCTCACCCAGCTCTCGGTGGGGGTGATCGCTCCGACGGCGGCGAGCAATATCCTCTCCGGCGCAGTGGTCTCGGGGGCTTCGTCGCAGACCGCGCAGACGCTCTGGTCCCTCAAGGCGGGCGCCCTGCTCGGAGCCAATCAACGCAGCATCATCCGCGCCCAGCTCATCGGCATCCTCACCGGCGCGCTGGTGGTGGTACCCGCCTACCAGCTGGTCTCGAAAGCCTACGGTCTCGGCTCGGCGTCGCTGCCCGCGCCCGCGGCCGCGGCGTGGAGGGGGCTGGCCGGCCTGGTGCAGTCCGGCTTCACGGGCCTTCCCCCCGGGGCGCTCGCGGCGGGGACCGGCGCCCTGGTGCTGGGAGTGGCGCTGGCCGTCCTGGATCGCAACTCGTCTCTCAGATTCATTCCCTCGCCGGTGGCGATGGGGGTCGGCTTTCTCGCCCCCGCGTCCTACGGGGTAACGATCGGCCTGGGCGCGGTTCTGCTCATCGCCGCGCGAAGGGTGAACGCGCGGTGGGCGCAGAACTACGCCGAGGCGATCGCCTCGGGCACGATCGCCGGCGAGTCGCTGATCGGGGTCCTGATAGCCGTTCTGCTCTCCCTGGGAGTGCTCAATCAATCCTAGCGGCTGAACGGGAAACGAGGTCTCCGGCGTGGATGACATTTTCGATACCGAGGAAACCGAGACGGGAGGACCGCCGGAGGACCTTTCCGACGAATTGGCGGAATCGCGATACGAGCACCCCTACCTGATCATCCTTCGAGGCGCCGCCTCCGCTCGACTGTTCAAGCTCGAGAGAGTGGACACGATCATCGGCAGGTCCGGGAACGCGGACCTCACCCTCGGGGACACCGGGATCAGCCGGGAGCATTGCCTGATCACCCGCCTTCAAGACGGAGAGGTCCGACTGCGCGACCTCGGATCGACCAACGGCACCTTCTACAACGGCGAGCGGATCACCGAGGTCCTGCTCCGCGAAGGCGACAAGTTTCAGGTGGGAATGAACACGGTGTTGAAGTTCAGCTACGAGGAGATCCTCAAGGAGGAATTCCAGGAGGCGCTCTACTCGGCGACGATCAAGGACACCCTCACCCAGGTCTTCAACAAGCGCGTGTTGCTCGAGCAGCTGCGGCTTGAATTCGTCTACTACCGCCGCTTCAAACGGCCGCTGTCGCTCTGCCTGATGGACATCGATCACTTCAAGCGGGTGAACGAAACCTGGGGATACCAGGTGGGCGACCGGCTGCTCGCGTCGGTGGCGAAGTTTCTCGCGGAAACGACCCGGGCGGTGGACGTTTTCGCGCGCTACGGCGGCGAGGAGTTTGCGATCATCTTGCGGGAAACCGACGAGGAACAGGCGCCGATCTTCGGGGAGCGAATCCTGAAGGCGGTGGAGGCGGCCGATTTCACGCTGACCGACCGCAATGGCGATCCGCAGACGACCCGCCTGACGATGTCATTGGGCATCGCCACGCTTCAGAACGACAACTACGGCAGCCCGGAGGCGATGATCGCCGACGCGGGCGCCTGCCTTGCCGGTGCGAAGAGCGCGGGGCGAAACCGCGTCGTGGTGCGCTCCACCCTCAAGAGCACCGGCTAGGCCCGGAGCTCTCGGCGCCCGCCGGCGCGGAAAAAGCGCGCGCCAGGCGAGGCTCCGGCCCCAAAAGATTCAGTTCGCCGGCCTGGCGATCTCCGCCGTCTTGTTCTTCGCAAAATTCCCCGCTTTCACGATGCTGATCTTCTTCGGATCCAGATAGCGGCGGAACGCGGCATTGACTTGCTCCGGGGTAAGAGCGGAGATCTTCTGCTCCAGATCGGCATCCCATTTCAGGGTCCGGTCGAGAAAGAGGTAGGAGGTGAGCGTCCCGGCGAGGAATCCATCCTGAGCGCGCGAAACGGCGCGCTGTTGAAGGAGCCCGCTGATCCCCTTGGCCACCTCATCGGCGCTGAAGCCATCTTTCACCGCCCGCTCCAGCTCTTCCTGAAACGCCTTCTCCAGACGGGCGAGGTTCTCCGGCGCGTAGATGGCGAATGCGCTGAAAGTACCCTCCTTGTCGAGCGCGCTCGCGCTCAGCGAAGAGAAGGTGCCGTAGCTCAGCCCCTCCTTCTGGCGGAGCCGGGCGGCAAGCCGGGAGTTCAGCGGGGCGGCGCCAAGCAGGTAGTTGGCGAGCATCAAGGCGGGATAGTCCGGATCATCGTCGCGGATGTTGAGGTTCATTCCGGCGAGAAAGTAGGCGTTGGCCTTGTCCGGCGTCTCCAGGGCGCTGTTCTTGCTGGCGACGTCGACGTACTTGTTGGCGATGCGAACGAACGGCTTCGGCGTCTTCCATGACGAGAACAGGTCGGAGGCGAGCTTGCTGATCTGGGCCGCGTCGAAGTCGCCCACCACCGCCATCTGACTGAAGCTCGCGCCGTAGAATTCGCGGTAGAAGCTCTTCACCTCATCGAGCGTCGCCGCCTTGAGATTCGCGATGGTCTCGTCCGCGGTCTCCACGTATTGAGGATGGCCCTTGGAACGGGGCTTGAGGTGCCGGTTGAATTCAATCTGCGCCTGATAATTGGGGTCGGACTTGCTGTTCTCGACCTGCGCCAACCGTTCGCGGCGCAGCTGCTCGAACTCCTTCTCGTCGAAGGACGGCTCGCGGAGGACTTCACCGACGAGCTTGAGCACCTCCGGAAGCTGGGCTCGCTTCGCTTCGATGGAGACGTTCACGCCCGACGGTCCGCCGAAGATGTTCACCCGCGCCTTGAGCTGATCGAACGCGTCCTTGATCTGTTCGCGGGTCTTCGTTTTGGTGCCTCGCATCAGCATCGTGGCGGCGAGCCCCGCGGCGGTCTTCCGGTTCATCAGACTCTGCTCGTCTCCCAGGTTCAGGGCGATCTGCGCGGTCACCGTTTCGCCGTGCGTCTTTTTCGGCAAGAGCGCCAGCTTGGTCGCCCCGGGCAGGGCGTTCCGGGTCGTCCGCGATTCGATGCCCAACGGCGAGGCGTCAAATGCCTCACCGGAGGCGACCGTGGCATCCCCTTTGTACTCGCGGACCAGCTCGGCGACGTTCGGTGTGGGGGGCACCTCGGCGAGCTCCGGGCTTTGCGCCGGGATGAACGTCCCCACCGTCCGGTTGGAGGGTTTCAAGTAGGCGAGCGCCACCCGCTGCACGTCCCCGGGAGTCACCTTCTTCACCCGGTCGCGCTGCAAAAACAGCAGCCGCCAGTCGCCCATCGCTGCGAAGTCGCTGAGGATGATGCCCACAGTGTCCGAGGAGGCGAGCAACAACTCGGTGTTTTTCAAGAGCGAGTTCTTGGCCCTCTCCACCTCCTCCGCGGTGGCAGGAGTTGCGCGCGCTCCTTCCACCACCTCGAGCAGAGTGCTACGGGCGTTGTCCAGCGAGTCCTCTTTGCGCACCTGGGCAAAGAACGCGATCAATCCGGGCTCTTTGAGAGGACGGTTGCTCGCGCCGACGCTGGCGGCCTTTTTCGTCTCCACCAGGGCCTTGTGCAGGCGCCCCGACGGCGCCGACCCCATCAACTCGGCGAGGACGGAGAGCGCCGCCGCGTCCGGATGAGAGCCGGCGGGAACGTGGTAGGCCACCATCAGTTGCTGCACATCCCCCACCCGGCGAAGGGCCACCGTCCGCTCGCCGTCCTGCGCCGGCTCGGCGGTATAGGTAGGGTAGATGTCTCTCTTCGGCGCAGCGATCCTGCCGAAAGTCTTGCCGATCAAATCCAGCGCCTTGGCTTGATCGAACTTGCCCGCCACGATCAGCATCGCGTCGTCGGGCTGGTAGTACTTCCGGTAGAAGGCCTGCAGCCGCTCGATCGGAACGGCTTCCAGATCCGACCGCGCGCCGATCGTGCTCTTTCCGTAGTTGTGCCACAGGTAGGCGGTGGCGAAGACCCGCTGGTAGAGGATCGCCTGCGGATTGTTCTCACCCGCTTCCAGCTCGTTGCGAACGACGGTCATCTCCGAATCGAGGTCCTTCTTGGCGATGAAGCTGTGGACCATCCGGTCGGCTTCGAAGCGGATCGCCCATTCCAGATTGCCCTCGCTGGCCGGCATCGTGGCAAAGTAGTTGGTCCGATCGAAAGAGGTGGTGCCGTTCCATCGCGCCCCGTGTTCCTGGAAGGCGCCGGGCACATTCGGAGTCGTGGGCGTGCCCTTGAACATCAGATGCTCGAGCAGGTGCGCCATGCCCGTTTCCCCGTAGCCCTCATGCCGGGAGCCGACGAAGTAGGTGACGTTGATGGTCACCGTGGGCTTGGAGGGATCGGGAAAGAAGACGACCTTGAGGCCGTTGGGAAAGTCGAACTCGGTCAGGCCTTCGACGCTGGTGATTTTCTTCGCTTCCACTTTGAGAACCTCGTTCTTCCGCGCGGCCCGCTTGGCCGGGGTCGCCGCGATCACCGGCAATTGAACCGCCAGCGTCAAAATCGAACAGCACAGGGGGAAAAGCTTCCGATCCGGCATGGAGCCCACCAACCTTTCTCTACCGCGAAAGCGCCAGGCGGCACCCTTCTACCCCAAAGACGGCCCCTTTGTTCCCCGAGTGTGGCTCAAAGATCGCTGCGGGGCTTCTTCTTCCTCGCAAAGCGGAATGGACGCAGCGGGCGCGAGACGGTATTCCCCTCGGGCAGTGGGCTCAACGGGCGAGAGAGTCGGGGGCAATCCACCGGTCGCGATCATTCCGGCGCGGTACGGGTCGACGCGCTTTCCGGGTAAGCCGCTGGCGATGATCGCCGGCAAGACGATGATCGAGCAGGTGTGGCGGCGGTGCCAGGAGAGCGGCGTCTTCTCGCGGGTGATCGTCGCCACCGACGATGCGCGGATCGCCGAGGCGGTGTCGAGGTTTGGCGAGGTAGCGATGACTTCTAGCGATTGTCGCAGCGGAACGGACCGGGTGGCGGAAGTCGCGCGCACCCTGCCCAGCGCCGGAGAGATCATCAACGTCCAGGGGGATGAGCCGGCGATCCACCCCGCCGCGTTGCGCCAACTCGTCCAGGCCTTCCAGGATCCAGATGTCCGGATGGCGACGCTGGTACGCCCACTCTTGCCCGCCGAGCGCTCCGATCCGAACGTGGTGAAGGCCGTGCTCGCGCTCAACGGCGACGCGCTCTATTTCTCGCGATCGGATATTCCCCACCCACGCGGGAAAGCCGGGCCGCACTACGGGCATCTGGGCCTCTACGGTTATCGGCGCGAACTCCTATTGAGAATCGCCGCCCTGGCCCCGACGCCGCTGGAAGAGGCGGAGATGCTCGAGCAACTGCGCGCCCTGGAGCATGGAATCCGCATCCGCTGCGTGCTCACCCCCCACTCCAGCGTGTCGGTCGATACGCCGGGCGATTTGGAACTGGCCGAAAAGGCCCTGCTCGAGCTTCGCTGAGGGCGCCGCTGGCGATTCCTCCCCCCCACCGTTGACGAAAGCCGCCGCGACTGGCATTACGGGACATGCGCTCTAAGAAGACCAAGTACATCTTCGTCACGGGGGGCGTGGTGAGCTCGCTGGGCAAGGGGCTGGCCTCGGCTTCCATCGGGGCACTCCTGGAAAACCGCGGGCTGGCGATCACTCTGCTCAAGCTGGATCCCTACATCAACGTCGATCCGGGCACGATGAGCCCTTTCCAGCACGGGGAGGTCTACGTCACCGACGACGGGGCGGAAACCGACCTCGACCTCGGCCACTACGAGCGGTTCACCGCGGCCCAGATGTCCCGGCGGAACAACTTCACCACCGGGCGGATCTACAACTCGGTGATCCAGAAGGAGCGGCGCGGCGAATACCTGGGGAAAACGGTCCAGGTGATTCCCCACATCACCGACGAGATCAAGGCCAACATCCGCGCCGCGGCGGAGGGATACGACGCGCTGGTGGTGGAGATCGGCGGCACCGTCGGCGACATCGAGTCCCTTCCGTTCCTCGAGGCGATCCGCCAGATGCGCTACGAGGGCGGCGCGCAGGATTCGGTCTATATCCATCTCACTTTGTTGCCCTACATCGCTGCGGCGGGCGAGGTGAAGACCAAGCCCACTCAGCACTCGGTGATGAAGCTGCGAGAGATCGGCATCCAACCGGACATCCTCATCTGCCGCACCGACCGGGACGTCCCCTCCGAGATGCGCGACAAGATCGCGATGTTCTGCAACGTCGATCCCGGCAGCGTCTTCTGCTCGCCGGATGTGAGGAGCATCTACGAGCTTCCGCTCGAGCTACACCGGCAGGGGCTGGACGACCGGCTGGCGGAGCTGCTCAACATCTGGTCCCGGGCGCCCAAGCTCGAGCGCTGGGAACGAATCGTCGAAAAGACCTACCATCCCACCCGCGGCGAAGTCCGGGTAGCGATCGTCGGCAAGTACGTCGAGCTCAAGGAAAGCTACAAGAGCCTCAACGAGGCGCTCCTTCACGGGGGAATCGCCAACGATGTGAAGGTGACGCTCACCTTCGTGGACTCGCAGGAGCTCGAGGCGCAGGGTCCGCTGAAGTTTCTCTCCAACGTGGACGCGGTCCTCGTTCCCGGCGGATTCGGGGTGCGGGGCACGGAGGGTAAGATCGCCGCGGTCAAATACGCCCGCGAGCACAAGATTCCGTTCTTCGGCATTTGCCTGGGGATGCAGATGGCGGTGGTGGAGTTCGCGCGCTCCAAGCTCCACCTCCCAGCGGCGAATTCCCTCGAGTTCGACGAGAAGACTCCCGATCCGGTGGTGACGTTGATGGAGTCCCAGGTGCAGGTGCAGAACAAGGGAGGCACGATGCGACTGGGCACCTACCGCTGCGTGCTCAAACCGGGCAGCCTGGTGCAGAAGCTGTACGCCAAGGACGAGGTTTCGGAGCGCCACCGGCACCGATACGAGGTCAACAACCAATACCGCGGTCGCTTGCAGGAGGCGGGCCTGGTCTTTTGCGGACACAACCCCGAGCTTGGACTGGTAGAGATGATCGAGCTGACCGACCATCCCCATTTCGTGGGTTGCCAGTTTCATCCGGAGTTCAAGAGCAAGCCGTTCGCCCCGCACCCCCTGTTTTCGGGCTTCATCCGCGCGGCGGTGGAGCTGCGCGACGCGCGGCACCGCTCGCAGGCGTCGGTGACGAACCCGGCCTGAAAGACTACTGTTTCCCCATGATCGAATTGTGCGGCCACCGCGTCGGAACGGATCAACCGCTCTTTGTCCTCGCCGGTCCGGACGTGATCGAAAGCGAGGCGATGGTCAAAGCCATTGCCCGTCAGCTTCAGGGGATCTGCCAGCGGGCGAACACGCCCTTTGCGCTGAAATGCTCTTTTGATAAGGCCAACCGAACCAGCGGCAAGTCCTTTCGGGGGCCTGGACTCGTCGAGGGCTTGGCGATTCTGAGGCGGATCAAGAAGGAAACCGGGGCATTCCTGCTCACCGACGTGCACGACGTCACCCAGGTCGAGGCCGCAGCCGAGGTTGCGGACATTCTGCAAATCCCGGCATTTCTCTGCCGGCAGACCGACCTGATCCAGGCGGCCGCCCGCACCGGGCGCGCGATCAATCTCAAGAAGGGCCAGTTCGTCGCCCCGCGAGACATCGTCCACTCGGTCGAAAAGGCGCATGCGGTTGGGAATCGAAACGTGCTCGTCACCGAACGCGGCGCCTCCTTCGGCTACAACAACCTCGTCGTCGACATGCGCGCTTTTCCCATCATGCGCCAGGCCGGCCTGTCGGTGTGCTTCGACGCGACCCATTCGGTGCAGCTGCCCTCCGCGGCCGACGGCGAGACCGCGGGCGAGCGGCAATTCGTCGCCACGCTGGCGCGCGCCGCGGCGGCGGCGGGAATCGACGCGCTTTTCGCCGAGGTTCACGAGGACCCCGACCGGGCGCTGTGCGACGGCCCCTGCGCCCTGACGCCGGCGATGTTCGAGGCATTGCTCAAGGACGTGCTCGCCATCCGCGGCGCGCTGGGACACCATGGATCTTCCGCAAAAGCCGGCCAATGAGGAGCTTTTGGCGCGCGCTGCCGCGGTCAAGCTGATCGTCTTCGACGTGGACGGCGTGCTCACCGATGGCGGTCTCTACTACGGGCCGACGGGCGAGTCTCTGAAGCGCTTCGACGTGAAGGATGGCCACGCGCTGGTGATGGCTCGCCTAGTCGGCCTTCCCGCGGCGGTATTGACCGCTCGCCGGTCGAGCATCGTCGAAATCCGGATGAAGGAGCTCGGCTTCGTCGCGGTGGCGCAGGGCAAGAAGGACAAGGCGGCCGGGATGCGAGAGCTGCTGGAGCAGCTCGAGACGGCGCCCGAGGCCTGCGCCTACATGGGCGACGACGTGAATGACATTTGCGCGCTGAGACTGGTCGGCCTTCCGAGCTGCCCGGCGGATGCCGCCGCCGAGGTACGGCGGGAGTCCCTCTTCGTCGCTCAAAGCCCGGGAGGAAGGGGAGCCGCGCGCGAGCTCGTCGAGCTTTGTTTAAAAGCCAGTGGCCGCTGGAATCGCGCCCTCGATTTGATGCAAGGGGGTCAAATTTGAGGTGTCCGGGTCACAAGTGCACCAGTTGACACATTTCCGGTTTTTCGGATTTCTTTGTTATTCGCAATTTCACGGTTGTGGGGTCTCTCCATGGAACAGTTATTCACCACGCACGACATCAGCCGGCTCCTCCAGGTGGACCCGTCGACGGTCAGCAAGTGGATCGACAAGGGCATCTTGATGGCGTTTCGAACGCCGGGCGGGCATCGGCGGGTTCGCTCGAGCGATTTACGGACTTTTCTGATTGCGCATCAAATGCCCGTCCCCGACGAGCTCGGCAGCGGAATGATCCGGCTCCTGATCGTCGACGATGAAAAACCGGTGCTCGACGGATTGAAGCGGGCGTTCAAGAACTTCGGCAACCAAGTGGACGTGACGACCACAACGTCGGGCGTTGAAGCATTGCTCCTGGTCAGCGAGCAGAAGCCGCATGGAATGCTCGTCGATCTCAACATGCCGGATCTCGATGGATTCGAGGTGTGCCGCCGGATCCGCGTCCGCAAGCAGCTCGAATCAGTGAAGCTGATCACGATGACGGCGCGGCACTCGCAGGAGCTGGTGGACCAGTCGATCAAGGCGGGCGCCGTGGCCTGCCTGCCCAAGCCGATCGACGTCCAACAAGTCATGGACCTGTTCCGCCTACCGCTGGCGCTGAGCAGCAACGGCACGGCGGTGAAGCGTTCCGCCCCTTAGGGCGTTCCCGCGCCCGACTTAATCGTCGACTCGAAGAAGCTGGATGCGCACGCCGGATTCTCCGCGCGCAACGATCACCGTCCAGGGGCGGCAGCAGACCGGGCAGTCCTCGACGTACGAATCCCCCGCCGAATCCTCCTCCACCACCGGCTCTACCTGCTCGCCGCAATAAGGGCAGACCAACTCCTCGCCGTCCTGCCAGTCATCTTCCATTCATCAGCCCCGAGGGGTGGGTATAGCCGATTTTCGGAAACGTCGAGGGGTCGAAGTCGGCCCGGTTTTCCGCGACCAGCTGCTTGGCTTGCGCGTGCCACCGATCGACTTCCGGCAGCAGCGCCTCCAGATCGACGCCCAGCGAATGACCGACGAAGGGTCGCAGCTTGGCGAGCCCGAGCGCGAGCAGCTTCACCGTTCCGATCGGAGCGGCGCACTGCAGCTTGAAGAACCCGGCGGCGATCTGAATCAGGCCCTGAAGCAGCACCCGGCTGTCGGAGAGCTCGTCGATCCAGCCCTCCTCCCAGGCTTCATGTGCTTCGTAGAACTCCCGCCGGTTGAAAAGGTCGATCCCCTTGGCCAGGCTCTCGTGAAATCGGGGACTCACCACGGACCGCACGCTATCACCGGATCTCGAGAAGCTGTTTCACCGTTTCCATCACCTGCGCGAATCTCACCGGCTTGCGCAAATAGCTGTTCACTCCTAAACCCAGGGCTCGGGCCTGGGTATCTTCGCCGCCGGCGGAGATCGCCAGCACCGGGATGTGCTTGAGCCTGTCCTCGCCCCGGATCCGCTCGATCAGCGCGAAGCCGTCCATCACCGGCATGTACAGATCGAGCATGATCAGGTCGAATGGGTTCTGCCACAGGCGCGCCAAGGCCTCATGGCCGTCGGCGGCGAAATGGACGTCGATCGGAATGCGCCCCTTCAGCTCGCCGGCGAGTTTTTTCAGGACGTAGCCGTACATCTCCATGATGTGCGGATTGTCTTCGACAACGAGGACGCTCAGGCTGGTAGGGGTTCCGCCCGAACTCACAGTCGCATCCAGTTGCCTTCCGGACTGCTTTTCAGGTGCCGTGGAGTGTTCAAAAAAGTCTGAGAATACGAATAATTTATTCTCTCGCACATCGAGTATACGGGCGAGGGTTTTCGTTGACAACGAAGGACCGGGGACCTACGAAACCCGGCGGGATGACGAGCGGTCCATTTTCAGCAGCCGAGCAAACGCGATTCGACTCCGAGCTGGCCAGAATCCTCACCCACTTTCCCGCTGATCGGAAGAGTGCTGCGATGCTGCCGGCCCTGCACCTGCTGCAATCGATCAAGGGTTGGCTCAGTCCCGAAGGCCTGCGATACGTCGCCCGGAAGCTGGATGTGAGCAAGGAGCGGGCGTTCGAGGTGGCGACCTTCTACGCCCTGTTCCACACCGAGAAGCCTGGCAAGCACGTGATCGACGTGTGCACCAACCTCTCCTGCTCGCTCTGGGGTGCGGAGAAGCTGCTTGCCCACCTCGAAGAGAAGCTCCAGGTCCGCGCCGGCGAGAGCACGGAGAAGTGGACGCTGAGGGAAACCGAGTGCCTTGCCTCCTGCGGGACCGCACCCTGTCTGCAGATCAACTTGCAGCATCACGAGTCTGTGACCCTGGCGCAGGTCGACGACATCCTCGCGAGGCTGGCGTAGTCCAGGCTTGCAGATGATTCCGGTCGAGAAGGTGATCACGCGCAACTGGGACACGCCGCAGTCACACACGCTCGAATCTTACCGGCGCAGCGGTGGCTACCGCGCTCTGAAAAAAGCGCTGGAGATGACCCCAGACCAGGTCACCAACGAGGTGAAGAAATCCAACCTCCGCGGTCGCGGAGGCGCGGGCTTCTATACCGGGCTGAAGTGGAGTTTCGTCCCCAAGAACAACCCCCTTCCCAAATACATCGCGGTCAACGCGGACGAATCGGAGCCGGGGACCTTCAAGGATCGCTACATCCTCGAGCGCGATCCGCACATGCTCCTCGAGGGCATCGCCATCTCCGCCTACGCGCTCGATTGCCACCAGGTCTACATCTACACGCGTGGCGAGTTCCAGAAGCAGGCCGACGTGGTCGACTCCGCGATCGCGGAGGCCTACCGGGAGGGCATCTTCGGCCCCAAGGTGATGGGAACGGGGTACGCGCTGGACGCCTACCAGGTGAGGGGCGCGGGGGCGTACATCTGCGGAGAGGAGACCGGGCTGATCGAGTCCCTCGAAGGGAAGAAAGGGTGGCCGCGCCTGAAGCCGCCCTTCCCCGCGGTGGTCGGCCTGTTCGGAGCGCCCACCGTGGTGAACAACGTGGAGACGCTCGCCAACGTCCCGGCGATCATCGATCGGGGGGCCGAGTGGTTCGCCTCGCTGGGGACGGAGAAATCCGGCGGCACCCGGTTGATCTGCCTGTCCGGTAGCGTCAACCGACCCGGCGTCTTCGAGGTCTCGATGAAGACCACCATCCGGGATCTGATCTTCGATCCCTCTCTCGGACAGGGCCTGCCGGCCGGCAGAACAGTGAAGGCGGTGATTCCCGGAGGGACCTCGGCCCCGGTGCTCAGCGCCGAGGAGATCGACGTCGAGCTCGAGTTCGAGGCGCTCAAGGCCAAGGAGACCATGGCCGGCTCGGGCGGGGTCATCGTGATGGACGACTCCACCTGCCTGGTGCGCTGCCTGTGGCGAATCGCCCGCTTCTACGCGGAGGAATCGTGCGGCCAGTGCACCCCCTGCCGGGAGGGAACGCCCTGGCAGGCTCGTATACTGAGGCGAATCGAAGAGGGCCGCGGCGTTCCCGAGGACATCGGGACATTGATCAACGTCGCCACCGCGATCGCGCCCTTCCCCCCGATCGGTCTAGGCAACACCATCTGCGCGCTGGGCGACGCGGCGGCGCTTCCGGTGCACTCCTTCGTGCAGAAGTTCCGCCCCGAGTTCGAACGCCACATCGAGCTGAAGCGGTGCCCTTTCGGAGAGCGGCCCTGGGGCCACTTCGGGGGAGGCCGCTCGTGACCGCGGAGGTTCTCCTCTTCTGGGTCTTCGGGACGGCGACGCTCATCGGCGCGTTCTTCGTGATCAGCGCGCGAAGCCCGATGAGCGCGGCGATGGCCCTGGTGGCCACCTTCTTCTTCCTCGCCGGGGTCTACGTTCTGCTCTGGGCCCATGCGATCGCCGTCCTTCAAGTGCTTGTCTACGCCGGCGCGATCATGGTGCTCTTCCTGTTCGTGATCATGCTGCTGTCCCTGGATGAGGCGGAGATCTCCGCGCCCACCTTGAAGGTATCGCGCCTCATCGGGGGAGCCTCGACGCTGGGTCTGCTCGCCGTCCTGGGGCTGGCGATTTTCCGCCTTGGCCTGCCTCCGCCCTCGCCGCAGAGCCCCGCCGGGCAAGCCTCGTTCGGGTCGCTGCGGGCCCTAGGGGAGATCGTCTACACCACCTATCTACTGCCCTTCGAGGCGGTCTCGCTTCTTCTGCTGGTCGCCATCCTGGGAGCGGTGGTCGTCGCCAAGTCCCGGATCTAGCCATGGTCTCGACCGAGCACTACCTCTTCCTCGCCGCGCTCATCTTCTGCGTGGGAATGTTCGGCGTGATGGTCCGGCGCAACGCCCTGGTCGTCTTCATGTGCATCGAGCTGATGCTCAATGCCTCGAACCTCACCTTCCTCGCCTTCGCCAGGCAGCGGGGTGACAGCATGGGGCACGTTTCGGCGTTTTTCGTGATCGCGGTCGCGGCGGCGGAAGCGGCGATCGGGCTCGCCATCCTGATCGCCGTCTACCGGAGCCGGGGAACGCTGAACATCCAGGACATCCGAACGATGAAGCACTAGGTCCAGGCAAATGGTCTTCTCCGAATGCATTCGGCACGCGCCTTTGCTCGAGTGCCTGCAGAAATCGCCGGTAGACGCCCAGTCGATGGCGCAGATGGCGTGGCTGATCATCGCGCTTCCCCTCGCCGGGGCATTCATCTGTGGCGTCTTCGGCCGAATGCTCGGCCGGGCGAACACGAACCTGATCGCCTGCGCGGCCGTGGCCGGTTCGTTCGTCTTCTGCGTGCTCGCGTTCTGGGCGGTGAACGATCGCGCGACCACCCTCATCTCACCCTTCTCGCGCGACCCGATCCGGTACGCGCTGGGCCACGATTTTGGGACCTGGTTCGCGGCGGGCTCCTTCCGGGTCAACTTCGGCCTGGCGGTGGATCACCTCTCCGCGGTGATGATCATGGTCGTCACCGGGGTGGGGCTTTTGATCCACGTCTATTCGACCTCGTACATGGCCCACGACGAGGGCTACTGGCGCTTCTTCGCGTACCTCAACCTGTTCATCGCGATGATGCTCACCCTGGTGCTCGCGGACAGCTTGCCGCTGCTCTTCGTGGGTTGGGAGGGCGTCGGGCTCTGCAGCTATCTGCTGATCGGCTTCTGGTACGAGGACGCCGCCAAGGCGTGGGCGGGCCGGAAGGCTTTCATCGTCAACCGGATCGGAGACTTCGGGTTCCTGATCGGGATGTTCCTGCTCACGCTCTGGGTGAGCGCCTTTCAGGCCCAGACGGACAACGCCACCGGCCAGGGCCGGGCGCTGGAGCAGTGGCGGGCCGGTGTCTCCGAGCAGGGGCCGCTGAACCTCCGTGGGCTCGAGCAGGTCGCGCTGCGGATCGCGCCGTCCTTCGCGCCGATGGCCGGCGCGGTCAGCCTCCAGACGCCGATCCAGTCCGGCCCGCTGGAGGGGAACACGTTCGGCCAGGTGCTGGTCGCTGTCCTCCTGCTCTTCATGCTCGGCGCGGCGGGAAAGAGCGCCCAGCTGCCACTCTACATCTGGCTGCCGGACGCGATGGTCGGGCCGACGCCGGTCTCGGCATTGATCCACGCCGCCACGATGGTGACCGCCGGGGTGTACCTGTTCTGCCGGATAGGCTCGCTTCTGGTTCTGGCGCCGGCGGCGATGGCGGTGATCGCGCTGGTGGGCGCCGCGACGGCTCTTCTCGCGGCCCTGATCGCCTTCGCGCAAAACGACATCAAGAAGGTGCTCGCCTACTCCACCGTCTCGCAGCTGGGTTTCATGTTCATGGCGTTGGGGCTGGGCGTCTATTGGGCGGCCATCTTCCACCTGGTCACCCACGCGTTCTTCAAAGCGTGCCTGTTCCTCGGTGCGGGCTCGGTGATGCACGGCAACGCGGACGAGACGGACATCAGGCGGCTGGGGGGACTGAGGAAGGAGATGCCGTGGACGGCGGCGACCTTCCTGATCGCCTCGATCGCCATCTCCGGATTCATCTTGCCCCTGTCCGGCTTCTTCTCCAAGGACGCGATCCTCCATGGCGTCCACTCGAGCCAACTGGCCGGCTACGAATGGGTTTCCAGCGCGGTGTGGATCGGCGGCCTGCTCACCGCCTTTTGCACCGCGTTCTACATCGGCCGGCTCTACCTCTTGGTCTTCGAGGGGAAGCGATCCCCCGATGCCCCGGTCGCCCATGCGCACGAAAGCGACTGGCCGATGATCATGCCCCTCGCGGCGCTCGCCGCCCTTTCCGTCGTCGCGCTGATCTATGGCCTGCCGATCATCGACGTCGGGGACGGACGTCAGACCTTGATCGAGAACTACCTTTCGACGGTGTTCAACCTCCCGCACCAGCTTGCCCGCATCCACCGCACCGTTTCGGTCGAGCAGGAGGGCTTGTTCGGGGCGTGGGCCCTGGCCTGGGTCATCGCGCTCGCCGGTGGCGGGTTCGCGTGCGTCTTGTACCTCTGGTACCTCCCTTCCCGGCGGGGCGCTCCGCTGCCCGCCCCGATCCGCACCTTGGCGCGATGGGCGGCGAACGGGTTCTACCTCGATCAGGTCTACGACTTTGGGATCGTCCGGCCGATCAAATTCATCAGCTTCGTGCTCTACAAGGTGATCGACTCGCTGCTGATCGACACGCTGCTCGTCCGGGGAACCGCCTGGATCACCGCTCGCGTGGCCTCGGCGATTCGCCTGCTCCAGACCGGAGACGCGCAGAGCTACGCGGCGGTGATGGCCCTGGCCGTTCTTTGCGCGGCGGGTTACGCGGTGATCCAGGTGCTCAAGTGAGCTTCCTTCAAACGCATCTGGTGAACCTGGTCGTCTTCGCTCCGCTGGTCTTCGCGGTGATCATCGCCGCGCTTCCCCCTTCGGAAAAGCAGCAGATCCGGGTGGCGACGCTCCTGGGGATGACGCTCACCCTGGTGCTTGCGCTCTGGCTCTATCTGGGGTTCGAGCCCGGGGGCCCGGAGTTCCAATTCGAGTACCGAGCGCCCTGGATCCCTTCACTCGGGATCAGCTTCCACACCGGCGTGGACGGACTGGCGGCGAGCCTCATCCTCCTGACCGGCCTGCTCGGTCCGCTGGCGGTGCTCGCCTCCTGGAGCTTCATCGAGGAACGGGTGAAGGAGTTTCACCTCGCCCTGCTCGTGCTGCAGATGGCGATGGTCGGCACCTTCGCCTCCCTGGACCTGATCCTCTTCTACGTCTTCTGGGAAGCGATGCTCATCCCGATGTACTTCATCATCGGCATCTGGGGATCGGAAGAGCGGGTGATGGCGGCGGTCAAGTTCTTCCTCTTCACCCTGGTGGGATCGCTCCTGATGCTGCTGGCCATCCTGGCGATCTACTTCATCACCCAACCGGCCGGGGCCCGTTCCTTCGACCACGCGCAGATCTACAACTCGCTCTTGTCGGCGACGCGCGAGGTGTCCGCCTGCGCGCGCACCGGCGCGCTCTGCCCCAACCTGTCCCCGCTGGCTCAGAGCCTGTGGACCTACGGGCCGTGGATGTTCCTCGCCTTCGCGCTGGCTTTCGCGGTGAAGGTTCCGATGTTTCCGGTTCACACCTGGCTTCCCGACGCGCACGTGCAGGCGCCCGCTGCGGGGTCGATCATTCTGGCCGGGGTGATGTTGAAGATGGGGACCTTTGGATTCTGGCGGTACGCCATCCCCCTCTTTCCGGTGGCGGTCCGTGACTTAAGGCCGGCGCTCGCGGCGCTGGCGATCATCGGAATCGACTATGGCGCGTTGATGTGCCTCGCCCAGCGGGACGTGAAGCGCTTGATCGCCTACAGCTCCGTTTCCCACCTCGGTTTTTGCATGCTCGGGATGCTGGCGATCACCGAGGAGGGTGCGGCCGGCTCGGCGTACCAGATGCTCAACCACGGAATCTCCACCGGCGCCCTCTTTCTCCTGTTCGGAATGCTCTATGAACGGCGCCACGTGAGGCTGATCGCCGAGTACGGCGGGATTGCCAAGGTGATGCCCGTCTTTTCGGCCCTCTTCCTGATCATCACCTTCTCTTCCATCGCGGTTCCGGGCACCAATGGGTTCGTGGGTGAGTTTCTCGTGCTGCTCGGCACCTTCCGCAGCGCGCTGCCCCTGGCCTTTGGCGTGCTCGCCGCGCTCGCGGTCATCCTGAGCCCGGCGTACATGCTCTGGATGGTGCAGCGGGTGTTCTTCGGACAGCTCCAGGGCGAAAACCATCGGCTGCGCGATCTTGGCTTTCGCGAGATCGCGACCGCCCTGCCCCTGGTGGCGCTCGCGATTCTGATGGGGGTGATGCCCCAGCCGTTCCTGAGTCGACTGGCGCCGTCGGTAAAGCTCTTCGTCGCCCGAGCGAGCCTGGGAAGCTCCGGCGAGCACTCCAAGCTTGGCGATCTGGAGATGAAGGTCCTCGAGCTTCCAGCGCAGACCGGGATTGGCTTGCGCCGCGAAGGGCCCAAGCCCGGTCAGCCCGCCCAGACCGGCGGACCCGTCCGGCTGGCCAGATCCGGCGCCGCGGAGAATCCGTCGATTCCCCCGCCCAATCCCCCCGAGCTTCGTCGATGACCCTGCCTCAACTCACCACCCAGGATTTCCTGCCGCTGCTTCCGGCGATCATCCTCAGCTCGGCGGCGATCGTCCTGATGCTCTCCGAAGCATTCCTCACCAGTGAGGATCGAACGCACCAGGCGCCGATCGCGCTTCTCGGCTCGGTGACCGCGGGCGCCTTTGCCGCGGTGCTCGTCCTCCGACCGGCGCGCGAAGTGTTCCAGGGGATGGGAGTGCTCGATCCGCTCTCGATGTTCGTCACGGCGGTGATTTGCCTGGCGCTGGCGGTCGTCACGCTGCTGGCTGCGGGTTTCTTGCGCGCGCGACACGCCGAGAGGGGTGAGTTCTACGCGCTCGCGCTCTTTTCCGGCGCGGGGATGTCGCTGCTGTCGCTCTCGGCCGAGCTGATCACCCTTTTCGTCAGCCTGGAGATCCTCAGCATCGCCACCTACGCGCTCACCGCCTATCTGCGGCGTGGCCCGCGTCCGGCGGAAGCGGCCTTCAAATACTTTCTGCTCGGAGCGTTCTCCAGCTCGGTCTTCCTCTATGGCACCGCCCTCCTTTACGGCGCCACCGGAAGCACGCAGCTCTCCACCATCGCCGGCGCGCTTCCCGGCGCCATCCGCCAGATGCCGGCGCTGGCCTACTGCGGCGTGGCGCTGATCGCCACCGGGTTGGCCTTCAAGGTGGCGGCGGTCCCGTTCCACATGTGGACCCCGGACGTCTATGAGGGCGCGCCCACTCCGGTCACCGCGCTGATGAGCGCCGGTGTGAAGGCGGCCGCCTTCGCCGCGCTGGTCCGCGTGTTCTGGTCGTTGGGCCAGGGCGTCACCCCGCAGCTGACGGGTCCGCTCTTCTCGACCCTCGCCCTGCTCACCATGGTGTTCGGAAACCTGCTCGCCCTCCCGCAGCGAAACGTGAAGCGGATGCTGGCCTACTCATCGATCTCCCACGCCGGCTACGTTCTGCTCGGGCTCGCCAGCCTGTTCGCCCGCGGCGGCGCAAACGCACCAGGAAGTCCGCTCGCCGGCGCCCTTTCCCTCTCCGTCCTCGATCCGGAGGCGCTCAGCCGCGCCACCGCTCTTCGCGGCATCCTCTTCTACCTTCTCGCCTACACCGTCACGGTCGTCGGCGCCTTCGGGATCGTCGGAGTGCTCGAGCGCCGCGAGGACGAGGAAAAGCCGAATGCCTGGGACCTGGATCGGTTCTCCGGGCTGGCCCAGCGGCGACCCGCGATGGCCGTGGCGATGGCCGCCTTCATGCTTTCGCTTGGAGGAATCCCGCCCACCGCGGGCTTCATGGCCAAGCTGCTCATCTTCGAGTCGGCCGTCGATTCGGGATTGATCGGGCTGGCGGTCGTGGGCGTGCTGAGCAGCGCGGTCGGCGTCTACTATTACCTCAGGGTGGTGGTCTACATGTTCATGCGACCGGCGCCTGAGGAACCGACCGCGCCGGAGCCGAGCTGGGCGACCAACGCCGCCCTCGTCCTCTCCACCGCGGCGGTGCTCTGGTTGGGCGTCGCTCCCGGAGCAATTTCGAGTCTTCTCACCGCGACTCAATTGATGTTCGGGATGCGCTGAGGGGCTCGGGGCCGGCGATCTGGGCGGCTCTAGGCCCGGCGCAGCACCCGTTTTTCCCCCACCCGCAAGGTGACCTTCTCGCGGTCGAAGTACTCGGAGAGCGGGATGACGAACTTCCTGCTTTGACCGACCAGCTCCTTGAAGCTCTGGGTCGATATCTCCCGGTGCTCCTTCAAGTACGTCACCAGGCGCTCGCGAAGCTCGTCGATCGCCTTGCGGTCGAAGTACAGGTCGTCCGACACCCGCAGCACCGCCCCTTCGGCGATGGCCACTTTCAAGAGCTCGAGCAACCGGGGGGGTGCAATCTTCAGCTTCTGACCAAGCTCTTCCACCTTGGGCGGGGCAAGGCCGGAAGCGGAGAGCTCGGCGATGACTTTGTCGTGCGCACCCTCCTGGTGCTCGGTCAGGGTCCGGCCCCGGCCCTTCAGCCGGATCACCTCACCGGCCACTTCCACCTTCCCGCCCTCTATGAGCGCGGCGACGACCTTTCCGAAGATCCGCGGCTCGAGCTCGGCGGAGAGCCGGCGGCGAAGCTCTTCCTTGCTCAACCCTTCGCGCATCGGCTCGCGCTGATGGAAGTCCTCGATCAGGGACAAGCAGCGCCCGCACATCGCCTTGAACACTTCCGCGGAGAGGTAGAGCCGGCGCTCCTTGTCCACGAGCAGCGCGGCCCCGCGAGCGCCGAGCAGCTCCAGCGATCGGTGGAGGGTCTTCTGCGGCAGCGCCGAGTGCGCGAACAGCTCCTTCATCGTCAGACCGCGATACCCGGCCTGGCGAAGTAGCCAGGCGATTCTTGCTTCGTTGTCTGCCTCTACCAGAGGTCGCAACTGCTCGGCGGCCCCGCGCCGGTGCCTCGACGGCGCAATCGCCAGCACCCGTCCGCCGGCGAGCGTCGCTCCCCGGCCGGGCAGCGCTCGCGAGCCGCGGAGGATGAAATGCTGACCGGGAAGCGCCGCGACCCATTCGCCCAGTCGAAGCTGGGCGAGGGCCGTCTCGCCGGGGAGAAGCTCTTCGACATCGATCAACGCCACCATGCATTCAACCTGGGCGGTACCGAGGTGGAGGAGCAGCTTCTTTCGCCGGGGCATCGGTGAGTCGATTCCGGGCAGGAGCGACAACTCGACGTTCAGCATCCGGGTCGCCGGCAGCTCCTCATGACGGGTGAGCACCATCCCACGCGAGATCGCATCGGTCTCCACGCCGCTCAGGTTGATCGCCGTTCGCTGACCCGCGATCACTCTCGTCACCGGTTGGCCGTGTACCTGGATTCCGCGCACCCGAAACGGCCCGGGCAATCCGGGAAGAAGCGACACCGCCTCTTCGGGGACGATCTGTCCGGAGAGGAGAGCGCCGGTGGCCACCGTCCCAAACCCCTTGATGGTAAAGGCGCGATCGACGGGAAGAAAGAGCGGGCCTTCCCAGGGGCGCTCGGGAAGCTCGCGCGCCAGATCGCTCAGCACCTTCTTGAGCGCGTCGATTCCCTCGCCGGTCTTCGAGGAGCAGGGGACCATCTTCGCCTGCTCCAGAAAGGTGCCCTGGGTGAGGGCTTTCAAATCGGCTCGCAAGAGCTCCAACCACTCGTCGCCCAGCTCGGCGAGCAGATCCGACTTGGTGATCGCGATCACCCCGGCCCGCACTCCGAGCAGCCGGCAGATGTCGAGGTGCTCGCGGGTCTGCGGCATCACCCCTTCGTCCGCGGCGACGACGAGGATCGCCAGATCTACCCCGCCCGCCCCAGCCGCCATCGCCTTGACGAAGCGTTCGTGCCCCGGGACATCGACCACCCCGGCGATCGACCCGTTGTCGAGCGTCAGGTGGGCGAAGCCCAGCTCGAGGGTGATGCCCCGCCGCTTCTCTTCCTTCAAACGATCGGTGTCGATCCCAGTCAGCGCCTTTACCAGCGAGGTTTTGCCGTGATCGATGTGACCTGCGGTCCCGATGATCATTGAAGCGACGCGACTGCGCGCCGGTTGGACTTAATAGAGGCTCCCGGCGCGGATCAAGCTCACGCCTTCTCCGGACCCACGCTGAAGCGTCGGTCCTCGGTGACCGGCTCGTAGTCCCAGGGAAGGCGGGGTGAGCGCCGGACGTGATTGTCGCGGCGGTCGCGCCCGCCCGCGGACCGCCGGGCGCGAGCTCCACGTCGCCGCGAAGCCGCCATCTTCGGGGTCTTCTTCGGCTTCTTCCTCACCCGGCGCTGTCCTCGAACCCCGGGGGAGGCCTCCAGGGCGGCGCGAGGTATCTGCGTCCGTCCGCCGTACGCGTGGCGCGAACCTCGACTTGCTCATCCGGGAGGCGATCCCAGAGCTGGCAACTCACCGGGCGATGCGCCTGATCCAGGCCTTCGCAGTAGTTGGTGAACAGGCAGCGGCGGACCTGGTCGCCCAGGCCAAGGCGAATCTTATGAAACCAGTCCGGGTCGGCCAGGGATTGCCGCGCCGAGGCGATGATGTCCGCGTCGCCCCGCTCCAGAATCTCCTCCGCCTGCCAGAAGCTGCAGATGCCGCCGGAGGTGACTACCGGAATGCCGAAGCCGGACTTCACCAACGCGCGGCGAACGGCCGCGGCGAGCGGAACGTTGCGGCCAAAGGGCCCGGGGGGAGGAATGTTCGTCGTCGGCATGCACTCGCTCCCGCTCTGCCCGGTGTACGGATATGCCGCCGCGCCCACCTTCGGCTGCTTGGCATCCTCGAATTTCCCGCCCTTGGAGATGCTCAAGTAATCGGCTCCGCCTTTGGCAAACTCGAGCCCGAAGTAGACCGCGTCTTCGACCTGGCTTCCCCCGGCGATGACCTCGTCGCCGAGGAAGCGGATGCCGAGGACCACCTGCGAGCGCACCGCTTCCCGGACCGCGCTCAACACCTCGAGCGGCAAACGCACGCGCCCCTGCCGCGTCCGGCCGTAGCCATCGCCTCGAGAATTGAGGGCGGAGAGGAAGCTCGCCATCGTGTAGGCGTGGGCATAGTGCAGCTCGACGCCGTCGAAGCCGGCCTCGACGCAGCGCCGCGCCGCGTCGGAGAAGAGTTGGGGCAGCACTTCGGGCAGCTGGCGGATGTGGGGCTGATGCGTATCGGTCACCCGCTCGCGAAACCCGTAGCGATAACTCTCCAGATCCCTCGGCCGGAGCAGCGATTCGATCTCCGGATCGCTCAGCTGGAGCAGGCGCCCGCGCAGCGCGGACTCTTCGGCGTTTTCCCACCCGGGGTCGCCGAGCAATTCCGCCAGCCGGCGCCGATACCCGGCATCGATGACCAGGTGCTGCCCGAAGAACTTCTCCCGCGTCGGCCGGCGGCGAATCGTCAGGAAGTCGATGATCTGGATAAAGACCTTCGTCCGTCCCCCGCTCGCCCGGCGAACGGTTTCGGTCAGCCTTTGCAGTCCGGGGATGTACCGCTCGTGACCCACCCGGAGCAGGGGCCCGCTCGGAATGTCCCGGATCCCGGTGGCCTCGAGGACGATCACGCCCGGTTGGCCGAGGGCGAAGCGCTCGTACCAGTCGAGGACCTCCTGGGTTACAAATCCGTCTTCGGTGGCTCTCCAGGGGACCATCGCGGGAATCCAGGTCCGCTCGCGGATCTCCAAAGGGCCAATGCGGATGGGCGAGAACAGCCGCGAGCGCATCGCCTCGTCACGGGTAGGCCACCGCGTCACGGGCAGCAGCTTTTCTCGGCGTCGGTCGATGGCCATGGGCGGAGACTTGAAGGCTATCAGAGCACGAGGGCGCAGCGGGAACCGGACCGCGCGATGCCCGGGTTCAACTGTCGATTGATGGCGTCAGGAGAGCAGCGTGACTTTCACGATTTCCGGGGGGCTTCCCACGCGAAGCGGCGGCCCCCAGAACCCCACGCCGCGAGACACATAGAGCTGTCCCGGGCCATGGGTGTAGAGGCCACGGTAGCGGAGCGCCTCGAGCCAGCTGAGGGTGGTGATCGGAAACAGCTGTCCTCCGTGCGTGTGGCCGGACAGCTGAAGGCCCATGCCCCTGGCAACCGCCGTCTCGAAATTGGCCGGCTCGTGGGCCAGGAGCACCGAGGCGCGATCGGGGTCGCGCCCTTCGACCGCGCGCTCCAGATTGTATCCACCCCGGGGAAGGTTCCGAGCGCCCCAATCGTCTACGCCCACCAGGTCGAACGACGCGCCCGCATCGCCGATCTTCACCCGCCGGTTTCGAAGGACCTGGATGTCGATTCGACTGAGCGCCGCCACCCACCGCACCTCGCCGGAGTAGTAATCGTGGTTGCCGGTGACGAAAAAGGTTCCGTAGCGGCTCTTCAGATTCCGCAGCGGGGCCACCGCGTCCGCCAGTTGCTCGACGTCGCCGTCGACCAGATCGCCGGTAATCGCCACCAGGTCCGCCTTGAGGGCATTCGTGCGCCGGACGATCTCCTCCACGAACTGCCGACGGATGACGCTGCTCACGTGCAGGTCGGTCAGCTGCACGATGGTAAGACCGTCCAACGCCTTGGGAAGTCCGGGCAAGCGGATCGGCAGCTCGGTCAGCTCGGCCGGCTCGAAGGCCCGCCAGGCTCCATACGTGGTCAACGCACCCGAGCCCAAAAGGGCGCCGCCGGCCAGCGCTCGGGAAAGAAACAACCTGCGCTCGGGAGAGACGGGCTGGGGAGCCTCCCAGCGCGCGATGACCCAACGATAACCCGCGAGAAGCACGCGGGCGGCATCGAACACCGCGAGCAAGAAGAGCAGATACGTCGCATAGCCGATCCAGAACCAGACCGTGGTGGAGATGGGAACGGCCCAGGATCGGGGCGCCAACCTGAACAGCGGTCGCATGACCAGAAAGACGAGGGTGACCACCACTGCGGCGCCGATGGCGATCTTGCGGAAGGTCGCCCCGCTGCCGGTATCGCGAACCAACCGCCGGTAGAGGTAGGTGTGCATCAACGCGGCGAAGGTTCCAAAGATCGCGAATGATGCGATGAGCCTGGTGAAGGACATGAAGCCGATCAATGCCGGCGGGCGGGGCCCGTTGCAACCGAACCCGACGGCGCCGATTCCGCACCGCGGCCGAGCAGATTCTGCAGCGCCGGCTCAAGGTCCGGGAAGGCGAAGCGGAATCCTGAGGCGAGCGCCGCTGTTGGAAGCACGCGTTGTCCGTTGAGGACCATGGTCGACATCTCGCCGAGTGCGATTTTGAGCGCAAAAGCGGGCGCCGGCATCACCGCCGGCCGGTGCAACACCCGGCCGAGCACGCGAGTAAACTCCTGATTCGCGACCGGATTGGGAGCTGTTCCGTTGACCGGGCCTCGAAGCGACTCCTTCGACGTGGCGTGGAGGATAAGCGAGAGCAGATCCTCGCGGTGGATCCAGCTCATGTACTGCTCGCCTGACCCGAGTCGCCCACCCGCTCCCACCTTGAACGGGCCGATCACCTTCTTGAGCGCCCCGCCTTCGGGATGAAGGACGATTCCGGTGCGAAGATAAACCACCCGGATACCCGCCTCGCGCGCGGGTGAAGCGGCCTGCTCCCAGACCTTGCAGACGGTAGCGAGAAAATCATTTCCCGCCGGGCTGTCTTCGGTGAGCTCCTCGCTTCCGTGAGGGCCGTAGTAGCCGATCGCCGAACCGCAGACGAGCAACCGAACCGACCGGGCCTGGACCGCCGCGCGGGCGATCG
>Ga0070708_100000233_pt1 | contig 41575 bp, 35 predicted proteins | sample KBSK5503metaG_FD_65469 | JGI IMG/M metagenome (GOLD analysis project Ga0070708, IMG submission 65469) | Corn, switchgrass and miscanthus rhizosphere microbial communities from Kellogg Biological Station, Michigan, USA - KBS K5-50-3 metaG | ecosystem: Host-associated > Plants > Roots >... | reverse complement strand
CACGTGATATATTGACGTTAATTATCGCACCTGGAAGATGAGGATGCAGATCCAATTCGCTGGCCCGGGTCGGCGCTGGCTCAGGTTCGTCTTGTGGGCCTCAGCTGTAATCGCTGAGGCGGGTCCGGCACTTGCTCAAATTCCGGACGCCCCGCCAGCCCATGGCAGCTCCTCGGCTCAGCCTGCAGATCCCTCCACGGACGCCGCCCCCGAGGCCATGCTTCCCCACTTCCATGACACGCGCTTCTGGCTCTCCGGCCAAGCAAATTTCATCTTCCAGGCCCATCCCGGTTTCCATGCTCTCTACAGCGGCAACAACAGTCTCAGCCCGCATTATGAAAAAGCCCTCTCGCGCGTATTGACGCTGTATACCGGCGCCCGCGTCAACGACTCAACGGAGTTTATCGTCGACATCGAAGAAGCTGGAGGCACGGCCCTCAGCACGGGCCTGGGCCTGGCCGGGAATCCCGACCTCGACATCGTGCGTAATCCGCTCCTCAGCCAAGCGCCCTATTTGGCTCGTGGCATGTTCCACAAGGTGTTTGCTCTCAGCGCCGACAAAGTCCAGAATGAGCGTACTCCACTCTCATTGTTCAACGAACTTCCGCTCCGCCGCTTGGAAATCCGCTTCGGCAAGTTCAGCTTGCCGGATTTCTTTGACCAGAATTCGGTGGGCTCCGATACTCGCTTTCAATTCACTAACTGGTCGGTGGATAACAATGGCGCCTGGGACTATGCTGCCGACACACGCGGCTATAGCGTCGGAGCAGTGGCCGACTTCGAAGACCGCAACTGGAGTTTCCGCTTCGCTGAAGCGCTCCTGCCAAAGGTCGCCAACGGAATCGACCTCGTCTGGCGCCCCTGGCAAGTCCACGCGGAAAACTTTGAATACGAGTTACGCCACGGCCTCATTCCGAAAAAATCCGGCGTGCTCCGCCTCTTGGCCTACACCAACTACGCCAACATGGGCATCTACCGCGACGCCGTCATCCAGGTTGAAGAAGGTCTTGTGCCCGCGCCCGACATCACACACCATCCTTGGCGCATCACGAGAAAGTACGGCTTCGGCGTAAATCTTGAGCAGACCCTCACGCCAAACCTCACTGCCTTCGCCCGCTGGGGATGGGACAACGGCAAAACCGAGTCCTTCGCCTACACCGAAATAGACTCGACCGTGGCCCAGGGCGTCCGAGTGAATGGCGTGAAGTGGCATCGTAAACAAGACCGCGCTGGTACCGCCTTCGTATCAAACGGCATCAAGAAAGATCATCAGAATTACTTGGCGGCTGGCGGCTACGGCTTTTTGCTCGGCGATGGAAGATTGAACTACGGACGGGAAAACATTCTGGAGTCATACTACACAGCGCACGCCTGGCGAGGGATTTACCTAGCCGCGGGCCTGCATTATATCGTCAACCCAGGCTACAACCGCGACCGCGGCCCGGTAATCGTGCCTTCATTTCGCGCCCACGTAGAGTTCTAGAAGGTTGCGCGACAAATCCTTACTTTGAAGAAGACAATCTACCCGGAAGCATTCACGCCACTCAGAATTCCGCCAAGGTGGCCTGTGAAAGCAATCACAACAACGGCCACGAACTCGACGAACAAACGATAGTTGGAAGGTAAGGAGCCGAGCTCACGCCGTGCCCGCAGGTGGATCCAACCAACTCCACAGATGAGCAAACCAGAGACACATCCCAAAAGCAGATGGAGTAGCAAGACCCCCCGCAGCCTTTGCCCGGCGAGTTGCCATTGCCAGGCTAAAATCCCCGACGTTACCACGGGCGGCACTGAAACAGCGGCGACCAGCAGGTTAGCGTACGCTGCGGCCGCCACAGTCGCACGCTTCGTCCAGCGTGCGGCGAAGTCGAACGCGACCCCCGTCAAAAAGAGCGCGATCGGAAAGTGGATCAACACAACATGCTGAGCGTGCTTCGCCAGTATCGCCGACCTGATATCCAAAGGGCTCATGAGAACTCAGCGTCTACTGGACCACGATTTGAGCGGTCATCTTGGGATGAATTGAACAAAAATAAGAGTAGGTGCCAGGCTTGGTGGGAATAAATGAGAACTTCTCATCGGTATCCAGCGTTTTAGACTTAAACAGGTTGTCGGTACTTACCACGGTGTGCGGAATATCATCATGGTTTGTCCACGTGACCTGGGTCCCTGCCTTCACGGTCACCGCCGCAGGTGAGTAGCTGAAGTTATCGATCTTGACTTCAATCCCAGACGGGCTGGATTCCGGCGTAGCCGCCAAAGTCCCCGGCGTTTTGGCTAGCGCAATGAACCCAAGCAGGGTGCTTATGGCGACGGCGTAAGTGCAAAGAGATTTCTTCATTTGACAATATTCCTTTCTATTTTGTGGCCCCGCCCTATTCGAACTATTCCAGCGTGGAATCAGTCACCGCCAAGCCGTGTTGTCCCGGCGCGTAGTTCACGTCGGTCACCCCCAGCAGACTGCGCAGCTGTTCCGCCGGAACCTTCATCGGACCCGGTGACGGTGCCTCGCCCGGCTTGGGTTGAGGGAAGGCGGTCGACGCTGCCGTGTGGAACGTCACATTGCCCTCCACTTTTTGCATGGTCTGATGAATGTGCCCATTCCGGACGGTAACTGAACCAAAGCGCTTCAAGTAGGCCAGCGCCTGCGCGCTGTCATCGGTTCCCCAACCCCATTCGGGATAGACCGTCCAGAGCAGAATATGCGCAAACACGATAACGGGCGTGCTCTTGGAAAGATGTTTGACATCTTTCTCCAGCCACTCCAACTGTTCCGCGCCCAACGTTCCCAGGCCTCCTGCTCTTAAGTTCATCACGTTGACCAGTCCGATGAAGTGCGCGCCTTTCATGTCAAAGCTGTACCAGCCCGCGCCCTTTGCGCCTCTGGCGTAGCGTTCGCGATACTGTTTGCCATCGTCTTCGAGGACATCGTGCTCTCCGGGAACAAAAAATACGTTCTTAGGATGGGCCGACTTAAGAATCTGGTCGACGTTGTCAAACTGCTCGGGTTTCGACAGATGACTGATGTCGCCCGTGTGCAGCATGAACTCGGGCATAATTGGGAGCGCGTTGATTTTGTCTACCGCCGCCTTTAGCGTGTCAATCACGTCGGGATTCGCAGGCTTGTTGAATCCCATATGGCGGTCGCTGATCTGGACGAAGCTAAGCTCACCCTGAGCATGCCGCTTGCTGCCGTAGCCGTGTCTAAGGCTGTAAGACTTCAAGACTCCGCCCTGCAGCACACACAGAGCGCCCGTCCCCGCCCAAGCCATGCACTTCAGAAATCCCCGGCGGTCAATTCCGTCGCGGTTGTGGTCAACCTGGATTTCATCGTTATTCGGTGTCTGCGCCGTCCTTCTCTGCACCATCTCATCCTCCAAGAATCGCTCAGGTTGGGGATTCACTGTGCAGAACTGATGTCGGCTGGCTTTATTCCCTGAAAAATATTTGGCGCCATGCAGGAATAAAACGCTCCTGCGCTGGTTTACCCTTGTGTGCGTGTCGGAAGAGCGCTTAGTACGGGCGTCGTTTGAGGAGCTTGCTATGCCCCTCTTGGATCGGCTTTATAACTTTGCGCACTGGCTCACACGAAACCGCGAGGAAGCCGAAGACCTTGTGCAGGAGACTTTTGCGAAAGCATTGAAAGGATTCTCCTCGTTTCAGCCGGGCACCAATTTTCGCGCCTGGATCTACCGGATTCTGCGGAATACGTTCCTTACCTCACGCACCGGATTGAAATCGGCAGCCACCGTGCCGCTGGACTCGGAGGGTGACAATGACACTATCCCGGCCACTCAGAGCACGCCCGAGAGCATTCTGCTCGAGCGCTTGGATCGTCAGTTGGCGAGGGAAGCTCTGGACCGACTTCCGGTCCACTATCGCGAGATCCTCCTGCTCTGCGAGGTCGAGGAGATGTCGTATCAAGAGATTTCTGCAACGCTTGCCATCCCCGCGGGCACGGTGATGTCACGCCTGTCTCGCGCTCGCCGGGCTCTGCGCGACACGGCGCAGAAATTGCAAAGGAGTTAAAGCATGGCCTGCGAACTTTGGGCTGGAAAACTCGACGCTTATGTGGACGGCGAACTCCCACCCGCGGACGAGCGCGCCTTGCGTGAACACCTGCGCGGCTGCGCCTGGTGTGCCGCGGATAGCGTCGAGTTGCTTCAGGCAAAGCGCGCGGTTCAGGCTGCTGCCAGCAAGCGCTTTCTGCCCGACGCTAGTTTCCGCGCTCGCATGCAGAAAACTTTCGCAGCACCCCGGAACCCACGCCGCAATTTCAATTGGCTCCCGGCATTGGCTGCGGTGGCTGCTGCGTTGCTGGTCGTGGTTGCGCTATCGTTCACTTACAACCGAAATCGCCTCCGCGAACGGCAACTTATGAGCGAGTTGGCTGACTTGCATGTGGCGACACTCGCCAGTTCCAACCCGGTCGACGTTGTTTCCTCCGACCGGCACACCGTGAAACCCTGGTTCCAAGGCAAGATTCCTTTTACTTTCAACCTGCCGGAGTTGGCAGGGTCGCCTTTTGTTCTGGTGGGAGCCAGAATCAGTTACCTCAATCAAGCCCCCGGCGCGGAACTCATTTTTCGGGTGCGCCAGCATCAGATATCAGTGTTTATTTTTCAAGACAGGACAGTCGGAACCGTACTCGCCAAGGAAATGGCCCGAACGGAGCTTTCTTTCAACGTCCAAAGCTGGAGCCGCAACGGCCTCCGCTACTTTGTCATCGGAGATGCCAGCGCCGACGACGTGGACAAACTAAGCAGCCTGCTGAAATCATCCACCTGACAAGGGCCCCTTTCGGCGCGTCGAGCTCTACCCGAAGGAACCACCGAATCTACTTCTCTACTTCCACGCCCATGTATGGCGTCTCGAACTCCATTTTTAGCGGCCCTCCCCGCAACCCGCAACGTGCACTCAATCCCCATTACCCTCGCCTGAGCGGGTGCACACCTGCCGGATTTAGCTGCACCACTCAGGCGTGCGGATCGGAGAAACTGAATAAGCGGGAATGGAAGGACCAGTTGAGACAATGCCTGTCGGCTTCACTTGACTTCAATTCCTCCCTGTGAGCCAATCACTCTAGCGCTGATTCAGTGAGCAGTGGCTGGTGTTTTTGCCTGCAGGCTCTCGCTCAGCTCATGTTTCCGGGAGGCGTACCCACTTGCCGCAGACTCTAGCAGAATTAGGAATCAACGGACACTCGATGGTTGCGCCCCTCATGCGAGTGGCAGTTTGCTCTCCGCGCACTGCTGGTTGGAACCAACCCGAGCGCCTGGTCCGCTGGCAAGAACTTGGCTTTCACCACGCCCCAGACTTCGAAAGGGCTCAGGCTCAGCACGGGAGCCTCCACGGCGAGTTGTCGGCCGCGGGCGCTGAAGTCATCGACATAATTCCCAGCGCCGATCTGTCGCTCGACGCGGTCTATGCCCACGATGCATCTCTGCCCACTGATTTCGGCTTGATCCTGATGCGTCTCGGCAAGGCCAACCGTATCGCTGAGGGCAAGCATTACGGCGTCTTATCTCAGACGCTCGGCATTCCAATTCTCGGCGAGATCACGACGCCGGCCACCACCGAAGCCGGAGACATGATCTGGCTCGACCCCAACACTCTGCTCATCGGGCATGGCTATCGCACCAACGCCGCCGGCATTCAGCAGATGCGGGACCTGCTCGCGCCCAGAGGCGTTGCAGTGCTCTCTGCCCCGCTCCCCTATGGCCCCGGCCCGTCGGCCTGCCTGCACCTGATGTCGCTGATCAGCCTGCTCGACGAGCAGAGGGCTATTGTCGATCTACCCTGGCTCGCCGTCGAAACCGTCGAACTGCTGAAATCGCGCGGATTCAAGTTCATCGAAATCGAATACTCTGAGCGCGACACACTGGCCTGCAATGTCCTAGCGCTCGGCAACCAGCGCCTGCTAGCCATCGAAGAAAATCGCAAAACCAATGCCCGCCTGCGCCGGGCCGGATTCGACGTCCGCACCTTCCCCGCCGGCGAGATCTGCATCAACGGCAGCGGCGGGCCGACCTGTCTTACTCGACCGCTGCTGCGCGGATAATGCCGTCGCGCGCCTAGCTTCGGCGACTACATCGGCAGCGCCACGGGCGGCAACCATGGGTTCCCCGTCTGGGGAGACGGTCGCAGCGGCGTTCCCGACACCTTCTACGCCACGCTTCAGAGAGCCGGCAAGTCAAAGTAATCGAGAATGGGGACGTTAGTCGAAAGCGGCCGAGCGGGGATCGAATCTCTGCTCGGCGTTTCTTAAGTCTCAGAGCCTCCCGCAAGGTTGCGAGCGGTCAAGCCTCCGATACTCGTGTCCCAAAGGCCTCAAAACGCATTCCAGGTGTTGGGCGGCAACGGAAACTACCCTTATCCTCGGCTCCGTGGCGCAACCTCAGTTCCTGTTAAAATTAAATTGCATGCTGCTTCCCTTCGTTCGCGAACTCTTCGCGGACGTAGAAAAACTTCCCGCCTTCGCGCGTGTTGCCTCCCATCTGAAAGAGGGCACGGGGCGGATTGGTGTCTCCGGACTCACGCCCACCGCAAAAGTCCTGCTGCTCGTGCTGTTCCAGCGCGCTAGCTCGCGGCCGCTGCTGCTGGTGGTCAATGACAATCGGGCCGCCGAAGACCTGGTTCCGGTGCTACAGGCATTCTGCGAACTCACCCACGCATGCGACCCTGGGTCTGTCGTCTCGTTGCCCGCCCGCGACGTGCTTCCTTTCCAGAATCTCTCGCCGCACCCAGAACTACAGGAAGAACGCGCCACCGCTCTGTGGAAGATTGTCACCGGCGCTGCTTCCATCGTAGTCGCGCCTGTAGCGGCAACCACGATCCGCCTGCGCTCGGCGGAATATTATGCCGGGCTCGCGCGCACTGTCCGCCGCGGCGAATCCATTGACACGGAAGCCTTGCTCGCACATCTCAACACGGTTGGCTACAGCTCTGCCGACGTCGTCGAAATGCCCGGACAATACGCCCTCCGCGGTGGCATTCTCGACGTCTACTCGCCGGAAGCCGAGCGCCCGGTGCGTATCGAGTTCTTCGGCGATGAGGTCGATTCGATCCGCAAGTTCGATCCCGCGTCGCAGCGTTCGTCCAGTCCTGTGGATGAAGCTTTGCTCTTGCCACTGACAGAAACTCCGGTCAACGAGCAGCTTCTCGGAGCAATTCACACACGTCTTTCCGGCAAACGCATCACGGGTGCGGAACAAGTTGTGGAAGAGGCGATCCGCGCGGGCGGAGTCACAGTATTTCCAGGGTGGGAGTTCTACGCTCCAGTCGCCGGAGCCGAAAATACTATCTTCGACTTGTTGCCCAGAGCCGCCGTCCTAGTCGACGAGCCTGAACCGGTTAAGCAGGAACTCGACCGCGTGTGGACCCGCATTCAAGAAGCGCACGAACGCAGCGGCGTGGGAAATCTGGTCCGCCCCGAGGATTTGTATCTGACCCCAGACCATCTCTGGCGGAAAATCGCCGCACTTCCCGGCGCCGATGTCGAACACCTCAGCATCGAGCGCAATGATGATGCGCAAACTAGCGTCGCATTCCTGACGCAGCCCACGCCGCGCTTTCATGGCTCTGTTCCCGCCATGCTCGAGGAAGCCAAGAAGCTCACCGGCGCAGGCAACCAGGTGCTCTTCGCCGTTCCTAACGTCGGCGAGATCGAGCGTCTGGCCGACATGTTCACCGAATACAGCGTTTCGTTTCGCCTCGGAAGCCGAACCCGCGGCGGCGAAAGCTATGCCGACGAGACCTCCTACTTCGCCGGAGAAGTTCTGACCACGACGTTGGCAAAAGCTTACGTGCCAGACGGCGTTCTGCTCCCCGACGCCAGTCTCGCGATCTTTGGCGCGCGCGATCTGTTTGACGAGTCGGAGAGCGTAGCTGCACGCCCGCAACGTTATAAATCCAAAGTCTCCGCATTTTTGTCAGACTTCCGCGATTTGCAGGTCGGCGATTATGTAGTTCACGTCGAACATGGCATTGGCCAGTATCAAGGTCTCAAAGAAATTAATCAGGGCGACGGCAACGCAGAATTCATGCTGCTCGAATACGCCGAAAGCGCGCGGCTCTACGTCCCGCTCACGCGTCTCGACCTGGTGCAGAAATACCGCTCGTCAGAAGGCGCCAGGCCTGCCCTGAGCCACATGGGTACGGCGTCCTGGACGAAAACCAAGGCCCGCGTTCGTAAGGCCATGAAAGACATGGCTGACGAACTCCTGAAGCTATATGCCGAACGCAAAACGGCAAAGGGATACGCCTTTCCGCCAGGCAATGAGTGGTTGCGGGAGTTCGAAGACGCCTTCGAATTCAGTGAAACCGAAGACCAGGCACAGGCCATCACCGACGTGATGCGCGACATGGAATCATCACAGCCCATGGACCGCTTGTTGTGCGGCGACGTGGGCTACGGCAAGACGGAAGTCGCCATGCGGGCCGCATTCAAAGCCGTCAGCGACAATAAGCAAGTCGCGGTACTCGCACCCACCACCGTGCTCGCATTCCAGCACTACGAGACATTCAAGCAGCGTTTCGCGCCCTTCCCTGTCACCATTGAAATGATCAGTCGTTTCCGCACGCCCAAGCAGCAAAAAGAGATTCTGCAAAAAGTGGAAGCCGGCAAAGTCGATATCCTGATCGGCACCCACCGCCTGCTCTCCAAAGACATAACGTTCGCCGACCTCGGTCTGCTCGTCGTAGACGAAGAGCAACGCTTCGGAGTGCGCCACAAAGAGCGCATCAAGCAAATGCGCAAACAAGTCGACGTGCTCACCATGTCGGCCACGCCCATTCCGCGCACTCTGCACATGTCGCTGGTAGGCCTGCGCGATATGACCGTGATCGAAACTCCTCCCAAAGACCGTATGGCGATCCAAACCGTGGTTGCCAGTTGGGACGAGAAATTGATCCAGTCCGCCCTCGAGCAGGAATTGGAGCGCGGCGGCCAGGTCTATTTCGTGCACAACCGCGTCGAGAGCATCTGGGAGATCGCCGCCAAACTCCAGGCGCTGGTGCCCAACGCGCGAGTCATCGTCGGCCACGGACAGATGTCAGAAGGGGAACTGGAAAAAGTGATGCTGAAGTTCATGCATCACGAAGCCGACATTCTTGTCTCGACCACGATCATCGAAAACGGTCTCGACATCCCGTTGTGCAACACAATTCTGATCAACCGCGCCGACCGCCTCGGTCTATCCGAGCTTTACCAACTCCGCGGGCGCGTCGGACGGTCCAACCGCCGAGCCTACGCTTACCTACTGCTTCCCCCCGAGATCGAGCTCACGCCGATTGCGCGCCGCCGCCTGGCCGCCCTCAAAGAATTCTCCGATCTCGGCGCCGGATTCAAAATCGCCGCGCTCGATCTCGAACTCCGCGGCGCGGGCAATCTGTTAGGCGGCGAGCAAAGCGGTCATATCGAAGCCATCGGCTTCGAACTCTACACCCAGATGCTCGAGCGAGCCGTCCGCGAAATGAAAGGCGAGGTCGCGCCCGACGAAGCCGAGACTCAACTCAACCTCGGACTCAACATTCGTATTCCCGCCGAGTACATTCCCGAAGAAAATCAACGCCTACGGATGTACAAGCGCGTCGCTGGCGTGGAAACGGATGGTCAGTTAAGCGATGTCGCCGCAGAACTTGAAGATCGTTACGGACCGCCTCCGCCAGCGGTCCGCAACTTGTTGGACTATGCCTCGCTCAAGCTCCTGTGCATGCGCGTAGGCGTAAACGCCATCGAACGCAAGCGCGATATCGTAAATTTCAAATTCCGCCCCAACGCGAGCGTCGAACCGGAGCGCCTGGCGCAGTTTGTTGCCTCACATCGCGGAGCGCAGTTCACCCCCGACGGAACGTTAAAGTTCGTTCTGACGGCTACTGCGGCCGGAGAGGTGCTGCAGCGCCTGCACCAAATACTAGAGCAACTGGCGAGCGCGGAAGCCGCATCTGAAGTCGGTTCCACAAGCAATCCCAAAATTTAGAATGGCAGGATACAATCAGCAGGCGTTTTCTCGGCAATCAATCACAGCGACGAACGACACCAACCAGCGCATGACCATGAAAGTCCGCAAAGCCATTTTCCCCGCCGCAGGATTAGGCACTCGTTTTTTGCCAGCGACCAAGGCACAGCCCAAAGAGATGCTCCCTCTCGTCGACAAGCCCATCATCCAATATGGCGTCGAAGAGGCCATGGCCTCGGGCTGCGATCAGATCATCATCATCACCGGCCGCGGCAAACAGGCCATCGAAGACCACTTCGATGTCAGCTACGAGCTCGAAAAAATGCTCGAAGAGCGCAAGAAAACCGACCTGCTGCAAATCGTTCGTTCGATATCCGACATGATCCACGTAGCCTACGTCCGTCAGAAAGAAGCTCTCGGCCTGGGCCACGCCGTTCTCATGGCGAAAGAACTGGTTGGAAACGAGCCCTTCGCGGTGCTCCTGGCCGACGACGTGATCGATGCCGAAGTTCCCGTTCTCAAACAGATGGTGCAGGTTTTCGACCAGACGCAGTGCTCAGTCCTGGCGACGCAGATTGTCGAAGGAAGGGCAATCTCTGCCTACGGAGTTCTCGACGTTAAACCTGTCAGCGGCCAATTCGCCGACCGCCTGTTCGAGATTAAGAACATGGTGGAAAAGCCCAAGCCCGAGGATGCTCCCTCGAAACAAGCGATTATCGGTCGCTACATTCTTACGCCGGCAATTTTCGAATGCTTGTCGGAAACCGCTGCCGGCGCGGGTGGGGAGCTGCAGCTTACCGACGGCATGCGCCTGTTGCTGCAAAAAGAAAAGATGTACGCTTACGTATACGAAGGCCGCCGCCACGACACCGGAGACAAGCTCGGCTTCCTCAAAGCGACCGTCGAGTTCGCCCTGAAGCGCGCCGATCTCGGCGGACCGTTCCGCGAATACTTAAAGGGATTGAAGCTTTGAGGCAGCTGCCGAAAAACTGCTTTCTATCTTCCTAAAAGCCAAGGAATCATGTCTTAGTCGCGACAGATTGTACCCAGCTCGCAAATGCGTGCCAAGCCTCCGTCTTACCCATGGGTAGCCTGAGCTCGTGGACGAAGACGAGGAAAGCGCTTGCCCAGGCCGTAGCGCGATGAATCTTCCGCGTGGACCACAGGTCATAGGCCATCAGCATAATGAGGAAGATGCAGGAGGCCAGCGCCGCGGCAGGCGCTTTTCTGTGGATCAGTCCGATTGGCCAGCGAGCGAGGGCGGCGGTCATCAACGCGACCGTGGCGGCCAGGATCAGGCGCTTGTGCGCCGACGAATTGGAACGGGCGCGGAAGGCGAAGAAAATGAGGGTCGCAAAAATCAGCATGTCGCTCAGCGGGATGATGTAGAAAAACTTCACATCCCGGCCCGGCGGACCCGCTTGCCGAACCAGCCCATCCGTGGCCGCCAAGACACCCACCAACACCATGACCCACGCCAATATGAACCCTGCCCTACCGAGCCGCCGATGCACGTCCGCTCGTCCCGCCGAGACCAGCGAAGTTTGCGTGACCAGCAAAAGGATCCAGCAGGAAAACAGTGCGCCGTGCAGGTGAATGATGGGACGGGGTAAGGGAGCGCGGAACAAACCGGCAAGATAGTAGCTGGGCGCAAACCCCACAAAAACCGTGACCAACATGAGCAAAGCCGTGCCCGAAAAAAAGAAGTGGTCGAAACGCCGGCCCGGTAGGCCCGTCGCCACCGGCGAGCAAGGGCTGGGATGTGCTGCGACAGTGGCCATCACGCCTCCATGGTTTAAATTTGAGGGGGAATTTCCTGAAACGTTGTAAAACTGGAGGATTCTACTACACGTCGGCGCATTTCGCCGCAGAGAAGGCGGCTACAGCGGCTACAATGCTCCCTTCACCGACCTCGGGTCGCAGGCAAACGTAATCGCAGAATTGTCATTGCTTCGACAGGGCCTTCAGCTTCTTGGACTTCTCCTCAACTCCCCGGGCCAGCTTCTCTTTGTGAGCTAGCAACTTCTTCGCAATCGAGGCATCAGCGAGGCCAATCATCTGCGCGGCAAGAATGCCAGCGTTGGTAGCGCCTGGTTTGCCAATAGCGACGGTCGCCACCGGAATGCCAGCCGGCATCTGCACCGTGGCGAGAAGAGAATCCATACCCTGAAGAGATGTGGAAGGAATAGGAACACCGATGACGGGAACAGTGGTGTGAGCGGCAATCACTCCGGCCAGATGCGCCGCACCACCAGCTCCGGCGATGATGACGCGAATGCCCCGGTCGATGGCCTGACGCGCGAAGTCGGCAGTGCGGTCAGGCGAACGGTGGGCCGAGGTGACGTCGATTTCGTAAGCAATGCCGAATTCTTCCAGCGCCTTACCGGCCTCGCGCATAGTCTCAAGGTCGGAATCACTGCCCATCACGATGGAAACTAGCGGTTTGCTCATGAGTATTGGTTCCTCGAAACACCGTTACTTGGTTCTGATTTGTCCGCTCTTGTCACTTCACCCCACAATTGTCATTCTGAGCGAAGCGAAGAACCTCTACTCTTTTGGAGCGGCAAGGTTGCTCACCGTTTGGGAGCAATCGTCGGAACCAAGCCTTCGCACTACTTCTTCAACGCTCTAGCCGCAATATCTTTGCGGTAATGTGCCCCGTCGAAGCTGATTTTCGCGCATGCGTCATAGGCGCGCCGCACCGCAATCTCCAACTCCGGCGCCCGCGCACTCACACCCAACACGCGTCCCCCCGACGTATAATAAGCGCCATCGCGCTTCGTCGTCCCCGCGTGGAAGACCTTCACGCCATCGATCTTCGCTGCCTCCCCCACTCCGGAAATTTTCTTTCCCGCATCGAACGTGCCCGGATATCCTCCCGACGACATCACCACACACACCGAAGCATCCGACGACCATTTGAAGTCCCCGTCGCTAACGCGGCCTTCGATGGAAGCTTCGAGAGCCTCGACCAGATCGCTCTCCAGCCGCATCAAAATCGGCTGCGTCTCCGGATCGCCAAAGCGGCAGTTGAACTCCAGCACCATGGGACCGCGCGCCGTCATCATAAGGCCGCAGTACAGCAAGCCTTTGTATTCCGCCCCCTCGGCCTTCATGCCCTCGACCACGGGGCGCGCAATATGGTTGACCAGCCAGTCGCGCATTTTGTCGTCGATGATCGCGGCTGTGGAGTAGGCCCCCATGCCGCCCGTGTTGGGGCCGGTATCGCCATCGTCAACGCGCTTGTGGTCCTGTGCGGCAACGAGCGGAGCAACCCGTTCGCCGTCGCTCAGCACGAGGAAAGAAAGTTCGTCGCCTTTGAGACATTCCTCAAGCACAACCCGTGAACCTGCTTCCCCCACCATCTTGCCACTGAGCATGTCGGCTGCAACGCCCACAGCTTCTTCTTTGCTCTGGGCGATCACAACGCCCTTGCCTGCCGCCAATCCGTCGGCCTTTACGACCACCGGCGGATGAAAATGCGGCAACGCGGCTCGCACCTCATCGACCGAATCGCATATGGCATAGTGCGCGGTGGGAATGTGGTGGCGCTGCAAGAATTCCTTGGCCAGGCTTTTGCTCGATTCCAGTTGTGCCGCTGTTTTTGTGGGACCGAAAACCGGCCAGCCCCGACGGGTGAATTCATCGACCACGCCCAGTGTCAGCGGCAATTCGGGGCCAACAACCGTGAGGTCAGGACGGAGCTGACTGGCCACCGCGACCAGCGAATCGAGACTTTTCAGATCGGCAGGAAGGCACTCGGCATCGTCGGCAATGCCGCCATTTCCCGGAGCGCAATAAACCTTGGTCGCGCGCGGCGATTGCCGCAGCTTCCACACCAGCGCGTGCTCGCGTCCTCCGCTGCCTAGAACCAGAATCCTCATAGCCAGAGTAAGTTAGGTTAGGGGCAGAGCGGGAATGATGTCAAACCCGATGCGGTTTCGGCCGCGGCAGCACCATCGCATTGAGAAAGCGATGACGTTAAAAGCTCGCTGCCCGCTCACCTGAGCTTTTTCCAATCAACAATCACAATTAAGCATCATTAATCCTACGCCGTATAATCAGCCGCAGATGATCACCGTCTCCAAAGAAGACTATCTCAAGTCCATCCTGGCAGCCGAGAGCGAAGGTGAAACGGTGATCTCTGCGCGTCTGGCCGACTTGCTGAGGGTTTCTCCTCCTGCCGTGACCATGGCTCTGCGCCGGTTGAAGAAGGATGAACTGGTGCGCGTGCAGGGCGATGGCCAGATCCGATTGACGGCAGCAGGGCGCAAGATCGCCCGGAAGCTCACGCTGCGTCATCACCTGATTGAGCGCATGCTGGCTGAACTTTTCGGCATGGAGTGGTGGAAGGTGCACGATGAAGCTGAGCGCCTGGAACATGCGGTCTCTCCCGACTTCGAAGCCAAGCTGCTCGCCAAGTTGGGCCGCGGGGGTGCCTGCCCGCATGGCAATCTCAGCGAGATGGAAAGCCCGAAAAGCCGGCAGCGGCGCGGGCTGGTGCTGCTCTCCCAGGCCGAGCCAGGGAACCATTACTGCGTAAGTAGCGTCTACGAACGCGATCGCCATCTGCTCGAATTCCTGAATGCCCGCGGCATCCGGCCCGGAGTCAAGCTCGACGTGGTCGAGCGCAATTACGACAAGACGCTCTCGATTCGTACCTCGGCAGGCACGCTGGTCCTGGGCCGTCCGGCAGCAGAGCGCATTTGGGTGTCCAGGGCTCCTTCATCCGCCCTCTAGAATCCGCTTCTTTATTACCAAAGTTAACCGTAGTTAATCTTGATGGGTGTATACTACTTAAGCATGAAGCTGTCTTGTGCGTCGATGCACTCTCTGCTGCGGGGGCGCCGCGGATGACAAGGACCGGCGAACCCACCGGCATCGAGCCGCTAGGCTCCCCGCAAGCCGGCGCCAAGGCTGAAATCCGCAGCCACTTATCTTTAGACAGCGTTCACAGCACCGTTGAGGTGCCGCACCATCGCGCCGGCTTCTGGGAGCACTGGCGCGCTTTCGTCGGCCCCGCAATTCTAGTCAGTGTCGGCTACATGGATCCCGGCAACTGGGGAACAGATCTGCAAGCCGGCGCACAGTTCAAATACGGCCTGCTATGGGTCGTTGGTCTGGCCAGTCTGATGGCCATCTTCATGCAGATCGTCTCTGCGCGGTTGGGCGTCGTGACCGGGAAGGATCTCGCCCAATGCTGCCGCGACTGGTACCCGCGCTGGACGCGCTGGCCCAACTGGCTGATGAGCGAAGTGGCCATTGGTGCCTGCGACTTGGCCGAGGTCCTCGGCAGCGCCGTCGCCCTCAATTTGATGTTTCACATCCCGTTGCTCTGGGCGGTCATCATCACAGGCCTGGACGTGCTGCTGCTCTTGACCCTGCAGAGTTTTGGGATGCGCGCCATCGAGGCCGTCGTTCTGCTGCTCATCGCAACTATTGCCGTCTGTTACTTCATTGAGATCTTTGTTCTCCCGCAGACACAGCCCGGGTCTTTGGAAATGGCACGGGCGCTGCTGTCTCCACATCTTCGTCAATCAGGCATGGCGTACGTTGCCATCGGAATCATCGGCGCGACCGTGATGCCCCACAACCTTTACCTGCACTCAGCCTTGGTGCAAAGCCGAAAATTTCAGAAGGACGCTCCCTCCATTCGACGCGCCATTCAATTCAATACTCTCGACTCAATTGCCGCTCTAACCGTGGCGTTCTTCGTCAATGCGGCGATTCTGGTGCTGGCGGCGACCGTGTTCTTCGGCAAAACGAGCGTAACCGTGCCGGGAGGTCAGGTCATCCGGTTTGCGGCTGGCAGTGACTGGATTCGAGTCGCCTATTTGACGCTGGCCCCGTTGCTCGGAACAGCGGCTGCGAGCACGCTATTTGCGGTGGCTCTCCTCGCGAGTGGGCAGAGCAGCACGATCACCGGCACCTTGGCCGGACAAGTCGTGATGGAAGGCTTCATGCACTGGCGAATTAAGCCATGGGTGCGGCGGCTCATCACGCGTACCCTGGCCGTCCTGCCCGCAGTGTTCATCATCGGAGTGCGCGGCAACAGCAGCGTCACCGATCTGCTCACTCTCAGCCAAGTCGTGCTGGCACTGCAGCTTCCCTTCGCCATGTTCCCCCTGCTGCACTTCACCAGCTCCGGCAAGCGGATGGGGAATTGGAAGAATGGGCCGCTTCTGCTCGCTGCGGGATGGGCCAGTGCTATTCTGATTACCTCCATGGACATCTACGGCCTGCCTGACTCGATCAAAGCTGCGTGGCATGTCATCACCGGCGGATGATTGGTATCCGGGGGATCGCTTCAGCGATGCCGTAAACGCCGCCGCGGAATCAGGCCGGCATTAGCCGCTGCGAGCCAGAGATCAAATCATGTATGACACCATCCTGGTAACGCTGGACGGCACTCCATCCGACCGCGCGATCATCAAACACGTCAAGCAACTCGCCAAACTAGCCCACAGCCGGCTGGTGCTGCTCCACGTCGCCGACGGATGGGCCGCCAGAACCTATGGCCCGGATGCGGTCAGCCGCGAGATCACCGAAGACGCAACCTATCTGGAAAACGTCCGGGAAGAGTTCCAGTCCTCCGGCATTCCCACCGAGGCGGAGTTGGCGTACGGTGATCCGGTTAAGGAAATCATCAAATGGGTCGAGCAGAAAGGCTGCGACCTGGTAGCCATGAGCACCCACGGGCACCGCTTCCTTGCCGATTTGTTTCTCGGGGCCACCGCCACCCGCGTCCAGCACAGCATCAGTATTCCCGTCCTCCTCCTCCGCGCCAAGTGAGGCCCTCCTTGCACTCGAGCTCTCAGGCTGGAAGGGATCCTCAATTGTCATCCTGAGGAAGCGGGGTCGCACGCTTGCCGCCGACCGCCAACGAAGCAGCTGTGCATTTCGTGGGAAGCGCCTGACCATTTCACAGCTAACCACCTTCCCCCGTTGCCACGCCAATCCAGTTCCCCAGCGTTCTGCCAGGTTAAAGCTCGTTCGGGTTCGGTGGCTCGGACTACGCAATCCTGCCGCAACGAATTAAACTATTAGCTTCGGGATGGCTGTGAGTCTGGCGTGTGCACGCAGCGTCCCGAGGAAGGCCATCATGTCTTTGAACAGTTTCAACAGCCGCTCCGCGCTCAAAGTCGGCAAGAAAGAATACAACATCTACCGGCTCGACGCCCTCGACCAGCAAGGCATTTCGACGAAGCGTCTCCCTTTCTCGCTCCGCATTCTGCTGGAGAACTTGCTGCGCACCGAAGATGGCCGCAATGTGAAGAAGGAAGACGTACGTTCGCTCGCCGCCTGGAACCGCAAATCGAAGCCTGAAAAAGAAATCGCCTTCACCCCCAGCCGTGTGCTCCTCCAGGATTTTACTGGTGTCCCCTGCGTGGTAGATCTTGGAGCCATGCGCGATGCCATGAAGCAACTCGGCGGCGACCCCAAGCTAATCAATCCCCTGCAACCAGTTGAGTTAGTGATTGACCACTCGGTGCAAGTGGACGAGTTCGGCAATTCGAAAGCCTTCGACGTAAACGCGCTGCTCGAGTTCCAGCGCAATAAAGAGCGCTACGCTTTCCTCCGCTGGGGGCAGACCGGATTCCGCAACCTCGCCATCGTCCCCCCCGACACCGGCATCGTCCACCAGGTCAATCTCGAATACCTAGCCCGCGTCGTCTTCGTCCAGGAAACCGACGGCCAGCGCTCTGCCTACCCAGACACATTGGTAGGCACCGACAGTCACACGACGATGATAAACGGCTTGGGAGTGCTGGGTTGGGGGGTGGGGGGGATTGAGGCGGAGGCGGCGATGTTGGGGCAGCCGGTTTCGATGTTGATTCCCCTGGTGGTGGGCGTGAAACTCACGGGCCGCTTGCGGGAGGGAGCTTCTGCTACTGATTTGGTTTTGACCATTACTGAGATGTTGCGCAAGCACGGAGTCGTCGGAAAGTTTGTGGAATATTTTGGGCCGGGGCTGCGGGAACTTCCGCTGGCGGATCGGGCGACGATTGCGAATATGTCTCCGGAGTATGGAGCGACGTGCGGGATTTTTCCTATCGACAATGAAACTTTGCGCTATCTGCGCCTGACAGGGCGTAGCGATGAGCAGATTGCGCTGGTCGAGGCCTACAGCCGCGAGCAAGGACTGTTCCACGACGAGAAAACTCCGGAGGCGGAATACTCGGAGTTGCTCACGCTTGATCTGGCAACGGTTGAGCCGAGCCTGGCGGGACCGAAGCGTCCGCAGGATCGCGTGTCGCTATCGCAGGCCGGCGAATCGTTTCAGAAAGCTTTGCCATCGCTGATCAAACCAAGAGCTGCCGCAACCGCTGCGGCGAAGGCAGCAACCGGCGTTGTGTCCGCGCCCATGCCTCCGAATACGACCGCCTCGCAATGGGAGCAGGAAGGCGGCAGCCCGGCTGCCGTCGGAGTTGAGGATCCCAAAGTTCATGAGCACGTCCCGCCGCACGTAAAGGATTCTCTGCGACATGGCAGCGTTGTGATCGCGGCCATCACTTCGTGCACCAACACCTCAAATCCCTCGGTGATGATGGCCGCTGGTTTGCTAGCGAAGAAAGCGGCCGAGAAAGGAATGACAGTGCCGGCGTGGGTGAAGACCTCGTTGGCGCCGGGATCGAAAGTGGTGCGCGACTATCTGGAGAAGGCTGAGTTGATGCCGTATCTGGAGAAGCTGAAGTTTCATGTTGTGGGCTACGGATGCACGACTTGCATCGGCAACTCCGGTCCGCTGCCAGACGAAGTTTCGAAGGCCATTGAAGAAAAAGATCTGGTGGTTGCTTCCGTGCTTTCCGGGAATCGCAACTTTGAAGGTCGAATCAATTCAGAGGTTCGTGCCAACTATCTGATGTCGCCGCCTCTGGTGGTGGCGTTCGCGCTGGCAGGGCGCATCGACGTTGACCTGCGCAAGGACTCTGTCGGCAAAGATAAAGAAGGCAAGCCGGTTTATCTTTCCGACATCTGGCCTTCGCAAAAGGAAGTAGAAGACACAATTCAGCAAGCTGTCACTTCCGACATGTTTACAAAAAGCTACGCTCACGTCTTCGAGGGCGACGAGCGCTGGCGCGGACTTCCCGTCCCCAAGGGCGAGACCTATGCCTGGGAGAAAGATTCCACCTATATCCGCCGCGCTCCTTATTTCGATGACATGGCGCTGAAGCCGTCTCCAGTGCAAGAGATCAAGGGAGCACGTGTGCTGGCAGTGCTCGGCGACAGCGTCACCACCGACCACATTTCTCCTGCGGGATCGATCAAGAAAGACAGTCCTGCGGGCAAGTATCTGCAAGAGCATGGCGTCAAGCCCGCGGACTTCAACTCTTACGGATCGCGCCGCGGCAATCACGAAGTGATGGTGCGCGGAACCTTCGCCAACGTGCGCTTGCGCAACAAGCTGGTCAGCGCGGAAGGCGGATTCACGCGTCACTTGCCGAGCGGCGAGCAGATGACGATCTTCGAAGCGTCCCAGAAGTACCTGGCTGAAGGCACGCCGCTGGTCATTCTGGCGGGCAAAGAATACGGCTCAGGCTCGTCCCGGGATTGGGCAGCAAAGGGCCCGCGCCTTCTCGGAGTGCGCGCGGCAATTGCCGAAAGTTACGAGCGCATTCACCGTTCGAATCTGGTTGGCATGGGAGTACTGCCGCTGCAATTTCTGGCGGGACAGAATGCGGACTCGCTCAAGCTGACCGGAGAAGAGGTGTTGGAGATCAGCGGCATCCGCGACGTGGTCGAGCATTTCGCCGCAGGCCGCCAAGTGAAAGTTCGGGCCACCGCCAACGGCCAGGCGACAGAGTTTTCGGCAATCGTGCGCATTGATACTCCTCAGGAAGCGCTCTACTACGCTAACGGCGGCATCTTGCAATACGTGCTGCGGCAGTTGCTGGCTGCGAAGCCAAGTGCGCAGCCCGTGGGCGTATAAAGCTTGCACAACCGATGACACTTGACCACAGCCAAGCGAAGGAACTGATCGGCGCTGCCTGCTGAAGGAAATCTCGTCGACTAAACACCGGTCCCTCATTTTTGCTAACGTGGACGAGGCGAAGGCAGTTTCTCTCAAGTCTGGAGATTTTAAGTCTATAGATTTTGAGACGGCAATAGGCCGGCTGAAGGACACACGCTCAGCGCATATCGACATGAACTAATTTGAACACCTCGATAAATTACGAAAATTGCGCAACGCGGCAGTGCATGGGAACAGAGAATCTTGCGCTGGCGGGCAGGCACGTCCGTCTTGAACCGCTTGACCACCGCCACATCGTCGGCTTGGCCGCCGCCGCGGCAGCAGAACCCTCGCTCTACCAGTGGAGTCCCGTACCGCAGGGCAAGGTCGAGGCTGCCAGCTACGTCAATACCGCACTGGCCTGGAGGGACGCAGGTACAGCTGTGCCCTTTGCGATCGTTACCGTGAACGTCCGCGCGGATGACAATGTGGTCATCGGGTCTACGCGCTTCTGGAACCTGGAGCGTTGGTCGTGGCCGCAGGGACATGCGCGACACGGACGGGACGCCCCCGATGCCTGTGAGATCGGCTACACGTGGCTGACCCGGTCGGCCATCCGGACTGCGGCCAACACTGAGGCCAAGCTGCTCATGCTGACGCATGCCTTCGAAACCTGGCAGGTGCTTCGTGTGTGCTTTCACACGGATGCGCGCAACCAGCGTTCGCGCGCGGCGCTCGAGCGCATCGGTGGGAAGTGCGAAGGGATTCTCCGGGTCCATCGGATGGCTGCGGATTTCATCCCTCGCGATTCGGTGCGCTATTCGATCCTGGCGGGGGAGTGGCCGGAGGTGAGGGAAAAGCTGGGGCGGCTGCTGGGTGACCGGGGCTGAGGCGCCGGGTTCATTCGGAACGGCGGCTTACGCGGCACGAAAGCGTCGCTCTTCCACGGTAGTTCCGACAGCGGCACGGCTAAAGCCGTGCCCTTCCCGAAACCCATTCACGTTTATCGCAGCCATGGAAGAGCTGCGCCACCCGAAAGCAGCCCTAGGCACAGGCCCGCGCGGTCGAGTTTAGGTTTTGCGTTTCTCTTGACTGGGGAGCACCGTAGCCCAGCCTCCCGGTAGCACTCGTATTTGTACCGATCCGGATGTCGCGGTTTCACCGGCAATAGTGTCAAAGCTTTTTTCTGCCGGCCTGGCAAAAGAACCGTCGCTGGCATCACTTACCATACATTTTCGGCAATCACGTACGCCGCAAAAACGTCGACCTGTTCTACCCTGTAAGGTTGAGTGTCACAGTTAGGTTTGAACTGGCAGAGGTATCCGAACTCGGTTCGGCAATCCGTTGACGTCACCTGCGCTCTCAAAACCCGCGATCCCGATTCGATTCCGACATCGTAAGCGAGGAATCGCCCCAGGGCTTCGATCTAGACCCGTGCTGCACGGCTTCGGGCAAGAAACGCAGTTCCACCCACTCGCTACGCTCCTTAAGAAGTTCTGAAACGCTTGCATTGAGCCGTTCTCACCACTTGCCAGACCGCCAGTCGCAGCCCAAAACACAAAAGGCGCAGCCCATGGGCCGCGACGCCTTCTTTTTAACTTTTTTTTTAACTATATAACCCCACGGTATAACAGTTTGAGATGGGTGAGTGGGACACGTTTCCCGCCGCATTTGCGGTTATATTTCCAGCTTTTGCGTGAAGATACGGGGATCGTGGAATCTCTACCGATTGACACGGGTTGTCTTGACAGAGTTTGTCTCGAGTCAGCCATCAGCGCTCTGACTCCGCAGAAAATGAAGATGCTCTCGGCGGCTATTCCACCGTGACGAGGCGGGGCGACAGATTTCCCGACACCTCGGCCCCAGCGAGGAGGCCGCGGGCTGCATCTTTACGGTGCAGGGCGCTGCGCTTGCGAAGCCACTGCTTCAGAAGTTTTCGCGCGGACGGCGCCAGCCCTGAGAAGAAGAGTCCGGCGCGTCCCTGATCGCTGGCCCAGACGACGTCGACGTGGCCGTGCAGCGTGGAGGTTGTCCCCGGCAACACACAGCGGAAGGCCAGCTTTGCCAGCATGGGCACCGGTTCCGTGGCTTGGACAGCGAAGCCGCGCTCGCTGATGTCGATGCCGATTGCGGGCAATGTGCCAGTATCGAGCTCGAAGTAGACTACCGTCTTCATTTCGTGGCGCGGCCCTTTGCGGCGGTTTTTCGCCAACAGCTTCTGGCTGGCCTGGAGTGCTTCTTTCACTTGCGCCGGGTCCAGCGGCTTGTAAAGAATGCGATCGGCGCCGGACTGGAAGGCGTGGCCCGTCCCTGGCCAGGCTCGGCTGGCGACCGCGAGCAGAACGGGTTTTTGTGGAGGCTGGAGCACGGCTCCCATCTTCACGACTTCTTGGGCGCCGGGCAGGTCAAAGTCTACGATCAGCGTGGAGCAACGGCCTTTCGTCACCAACTCCATGGCTTCCTGGCACGAATGGCAGGTCAGTTGGCTGATTCCAAACTCGGATAAGACGACTTTCAATCGGGGAAGGATTGCAGTGTCTGTACTCAATACCGCAACAGAGTGACGCATGAGCTCAAAGCTAAGGTCAGCGGCACACGGCGTAAAGTCACAGCGGTAATCGCGGCTGGGTTACCAATGCTGATTGAAAACACGGTTGCTGCGAGGTCGTGGCGCATCGATGAAGGTGTCGACTCTGTCAAGGGCTTTGTTGGGCGCACTACGCCTGCACTCCAAAGAGCGCGTTCTTTGCGACGCAACAATCGCGCGTTTGGCTCGCTTCCATCTCAAACTGATGAGCCACTACCTGATGCGGAGCCAGCTTCTGGGCTTCACGCTCGCCGCTGTTATAATAATAAATTGCGCTCATGAAGACGAAGCGACTGATTCGATCCACCACAGTCTTGTCAGTACGCCGTGACGGGCACATTGTCCTGGCAGGCGATGGACAGGTTACGCTTGGCGAGTCAGTCATCAAGCACACGGCGAAAAAGATCCGACGTCTGTACAACGAGAAGATTCTGGCCGGATTCGCCGGTTCAACCGCCGATGCGTTCACGCTTTTCAGCCGCTTCGAATCGAAACTGGAGCAATATCACGGCAACCTGGGTCGTGCCGCAGTAGAGCTGGCAAAAGATTGGCGCACCGACAAGTTCCTGCGGCATCTGGAAGCCCTGCTGCTGGTTTGCGACAAGGAGCAGACGTATCTGCTCAGCGGTCAGGGAGACGTAATTGAGCCGGACACCGGCATCGCCGCCATTGGCAGCGGTGGACCCTATGCGCAAGCCGCGGCGCAGGCGCTGGCGCAACATACCCCGCTCGCCGCCCGACAGATCGCGGAAGAAGCCATGAAGATTGCCGGTAAGATGTGCATCTATACCAATGACGCGGTAACGATTGAAGAGCTGTGAGAAATTCGCGGGCAGACATTATGAAGTCCAAAGCCTATCTCTTCGTTTTTGACGGCCTCGCTGACTGGGCGCATGGCCTAATCCGCCCATCGGCTTTCGTAGCAGTCTTGAAAGGAACCTGAATCGTTTCATGGCCATCCATTTACCCAGCTCCGCCGAAGAAGAACAGCTCGCCCTCGACGAACTCACACCGCGTGAAATCGTCGCCGAGCTCGACAAACACGTCATTGGACAGAAAGATGCCAAGCGCGCCGTCTCCATCGCCCTGCGCAACCGCATGCGCCGGCAGAAGCTGGCCCCCGAACTGGCCGAAGAAATCATCCCCAAAAATATAATCATGATCGGGCCTACTGGGGTGGGGAAGACCGAAATTGCGCGGCGGTTGGCGAAGCTTTCGAATTCACCGTTTCTGAAGGTGGAAGCGTCGAAGTTTACGGAAGTCGGGTATGTGGGGCGGGATGTGGAATCGATGATTCGCGATCTGGTGGAGACCGCCATCGAAAACGTGCGTGAGGAGAAGCTGGAGGATGTGGCCGATAAGGCCGAGCTCAATGCTGAGGAGCGGTTGCTTGATATTCTTCTGCCGCCCTCGCCAGCGCCGCGTCCCGCGGAACCGGTTTCAACCGCCGGCGGCGTGGTCATCGATGGCAACTCCGGGTTGACTGAATCTTCCAACCGTACCCGCGAAAAGCTGCGGCAGCAATTGCGCGAGGGCAAGCTCGACGAGCGCATGGTAGAAATTGACGTCCGCGAGCGCAGTTTTCCATCCTTTGAAATCATCTCCAACCAAGGGGTGGAGGAGATGGATGTAAACCTCAAGGACATGCTGCCCAACATTTTTGGCCAACGCACCAAGAAGCGAAAGATGAAAGTTAATGAGGCCTTCGAGTATCTCATCCAGGAAGAAGAGCAGCGCCTGATTGACATGGATCAGGTGACGCGCGTCGCCATCGACCGGGTCGAAAATGCCGGCATCATCTTCCTCGATGAAGTGGACAAGATTGCCGGCCGCGAGGGCGGCCATGGGCCCGACGTTTCGCGCGAGGGGGTGCAGCGCGATATCCTGCCGATCGTTGAAGGCACTACCGTAAACACGCGCTACGGCATGGTGCGCACTGACCATATCCTGTTCATTGCCGCGGGAGCGTTCCATGTTTCAAAGCCCAGCGATCTCATCCCCGAATTGCAGGGGCGGTTCCCGATTCGCGTGGAGCTGCAATCGCTGACCATGGAAGATTTCGTCCGCATCCTCACCGAGCCGAAGTCTTCGCTGGTGAAGCAGTACACGGCACTGCTCGAAACCGAAGGAGTAAAGCTGGAGTTCACTCCCGAAGCGCTGGAGGAAATTTGCCGCTTTGCCTTCCGCGTCAATGAAGGTACGGAGAATATCGGTGCGCGTCGGCTGCACACCATTATGGAGCGCGTGCTGGATGAGATCAGCTTTGACGCGCCGGAGAAAAAAGGGCAGCACTTCATCGTGGACGCGGATTATGTGCGCAAGATGCTGAGTGACATTGTGAAGGACCAGGATCTTTCCCGGTACATTTTGTAAGCGCAAATTCCCCGCATGACTCGAGTGAACAGCGAAGGAGACCGTCCGCGGGTCTCCTTCTTCCTTCTAAGGTGTTTAGTACCTGGCATTGATTGTGAGCGAATCAAATGCCTTCAGCGGGCCAGATTTCGGCGTGCTGGGGTCTGGGACCGCTACATACTCGCACGCGATTGACTTCTTCGTGACCGTGATCCGCAGGTAGCCGTGCTGGCTGTCGTTAAGCTCTCCAATACCCCATCGCCTCCAGCCATTTTCACCGGCAGTTCTGCACTGTGGAAGGCTTTTGAGAGCCCGTGTAATCTCAGGTTATAGCCGCTCGCGCCGGCGACAATCATGGGAAGCGGCTTAGCGTTCAACGCTCCAGTAAAGCGTTGGTAATTGTGCACTTGCCCGTTCAGCACCAGCTCCGGCGTGCGGCCCGCGGCTTTTACCGCATTCTCCAAGACGCTCTTGAGGTGCTGGCTCCCGGGCTTGCCGCCATAGGCGGAATAAACGGGATGGTGCACCGCGACGATTACCGCTCTGTCTTTGGGAGCGGAGCCTAGCTCAGATTCGAACCAGTTGATCTGCGCCTGACTGAGCTGCCCACCCTCCGGACAATTGCTATACAGGCCGATGATCGTGACCAGCGGAGTTAGCAGAGTCCAGTAGACGTAGGGCTGGGTCATCGACGTGCGGGTAGCATCTTGCGCTTCCGGAGTATGGACCGGGGCCTGACTACAGAAATTGCGGACAAATCCTTCCAGGCTGGTCTCGGCGGTTTGAGGATCGATATCGCCATCGTGATTCCCCGGGATGGCCACTATCGGTCCGGGATAATTCAGCTAAGGCTCATAGAACAGGATAGTAGTTCGCCAGCTCTCCGCAGCAATAGACCACGTCGCCCAGATGATAGAAGAACGATGGGTGCGTAGTTACATCGTTGCCGGAGAAGTCAGATTCCATGTAGGTGACCACGTTGTCGACTTGAGTAGGTGTATTTACACCGCCGGTGTCGCCGACGGAGTGGAATACCATCTTGCCGGAGCTGGTGATCAAGGCGATGGCGTCCGGCGACAAGATGCTGTCGAGCGACATGTGAAATGGTGGCAGGCCAGTGGGCGGAGGAAGGTCGCGCCAGGGCTGCAGAGGATGTTTGCTGGGGTCAATGACACAGTGGAAGTCCTGGGGCAGCCGGGGAACGGCGAAAGCCCTTCCTGGTGCGGGTTGTGGGTGATGCGGCCTTGAGGCACGCAGCGCGACAGAGTCAAGGGTGCTGATCTTACCGGCAACTTTTGGCATTTTTCTTACCTCGGAGATAATTTGCAAACGGGGGCCCGGCAAGAACCGGGCAGCTGGAGGGAAGAGGGCCCAAGTAAACATCAGAGTTGGGCGGGGCACAGCGCATGTTCTTGTTCTGGACCAACGGAGGTATTAATTTCGGCACTCCCAGTATTCAGAAGCTGCAAGTTCGTGCGCCTGGTGGGCCGCTTCCTTAGATAAACAAGAAACAACAAAGAGCTCAGAATCGATTTTAGCGCGGCTGTGCCAGGTTACACGCCTAGCTTAACTCCGTGGCGTGCCCCTGGGGAGTAAATGAGCACTCAATCGGACGGCCATCGGCTTGGGACGGATACCCTGGGGAGTGATCGCGCCGTCATTCTCAATTGATTTGCTAAACCATGCACTCCTCGAATAACCTACAAATCCAATCCATGAATAACCTACAGACCCAATACATGAAAACCATTGATCGTGCCCGCCTGCAATCTTTGATGGAACGTGAGCAGAAGAAGTTTGTGGACGATCGTCCGAAATCGAAGACGTTGTTTGAGCGCGGACGCAAGTCGCTGCTGGCCGGCGTGCCCATGAATTGGATGGTCAAGTGGGCCGGCGCTTTTCCGCCTTTTGTCCGCGAGGCGCAGGGGGCACATTTCTTCGACGTGGACGGCCACCGCTATGTAGATTTTTGTCTCGGCGACACCGGTGCAATGACTGGACATGGCCCGTTCGCCACCGTGAAGGCGGCGGAAGAGCAGATGCGGCGGGGCATTACACTGATGCTGCCGGGCGAGGACGCGATGTTCGTGGCTGAGGAATTACAGAAACGCTTTGGACTCGCCTACTGGCAGTTCGCGCTCACCGCAACCGACGCCAATCGCTTTTCAATCCGGCTGGCGCGGCAGATCACTGGGCGTCCGAAGATTCTGGTGTTTAACTGGTGCTACCACGGCTCGGTGGATGAGAGCTTCATTACTCTTCAGCTCGATGGCACGGCAAGAGTGCGGCGCGGCAACGTTGGTCCTCCGGTCGATCCGTCGATTACAACCAAGGTCGTGGAGTTCAATGATGTTGCTGGCCTGGAAGCAGCCCTGGCGCCAGGAGACGTTGCTTGCGTGTTGGCGGAGCCGGCGATGACGAATGTTGGCATCGTGCATCCGGCCATCGGCTATCACCAGGCGTTGCGGGAACTGACCCGCAAGCACGGTACGCTGCTCCTTATTGACGAAACCCATACTATCTGCGCCGGGCCCGGCGGCTACACACGAGCTGAAAATCTGGAACCGGATATTCTCGTCTTTGGTAAAGCGATTGGTGCAGGCATCCCGGGCGCTGCGTACGGCTTTTCGCAGGAAGTTGCCGACCGCATCACGGCCCACCAGAGCCTTGAAGATAGCGATGTAGGTGGCATTGGCGGCACACTCGCAGGCAACGCACTCTCGCTTGCCGCGATGCGCGCCACATTGACCAAAGTTCTGACCAAGGACGCATTTGACCGCATGATACCCCTGGCTGAACGCTGGACCACCGGCGTAGCCAAGGCAATTGTTGATGAGGGCTTGCCGTGGCACGTCACGCGCCTAGGATGCCGCGCAGAATATCTGTTCGCGGCTGAACCTCCGATGAACGGCCGTGAGGCGCACGACGCAATGGATTTCGAACTCGAACGCTTCATGCACCTTTACGCAATGAACCGAGGGATCCTGCTCACGCCTTTTCACAACATGGCGCTGATGTCGCCGCGGACTCAGACCGAAGACGTGGATCATCACACCAAAGTATTTCGTGAGGCGTTAAAGGAGTTGGCGGGGTGAAGGAGTTACTCGGATTCGGAGCGAGCCCTCTCTGCCAAGAGCCCAGACCCCGACAACTGAATATCCGCAACTGCCGCTCTGTTACCCTTTAGCTTCACTCATGAAGCCTCCCATGGGAAAGCTGCTGCTGGGATTGGCCGCTTTAGCTATGCTGGCGAGTTGTGCGTCGGTGGGTCCGCCGCTGCCTCCCTCCCTGGAACTGCCAAAACCACCGTCGGACCTGGGAGCCCAGCGCAAGGGCGACAGAGTTTTATTGACGTGGACGGTTCCTTCGGTCACGACTGACCGTCAACGTGTGCGACGTCCGGGACCAACATGGATCTGCCGCGGGCTTGATCCGATTCTCAGCCAGTGCGGAACACCGGTAGGGGAAACTTCGCCGCTGCCAAATACTGTCGCGACGAAGGACTCCGCCGGGAAAAAGGTTTCCGCCAGTTATACCGATGTGCTCTCTGCTCAACTCGAAGTAAGCACTCCCACCGGCTTTGTCACCTATGCGGTGGAAGCACTCAATCGCAATCGCCGGGGCGCCGGACTTTCCAATCAAGCACACGTCACGACAGCCCCGACTCTGCCACCTCCGGAAGGCTTCCGCGCAGAAGTGACGAAGGAAGGGATGGAGCTCAGGTGGACACAGCCGTCTTTACCCGTGAAGCCTGTAGGACCGGTCGCATATCATCTGCGGTTCTATCGGCGTGCAGAAGGCAGCCAAGCGAGCATCAGCCTCGGGGAACAAGAGTACGCAACCGGCGTTCGGGATCTGGCTGAAGCGGTTTCGGAAGGCCAGAAGAGTGGGGAAGACGTTTTGTCGAGCGGCGAAGAGCAGCCACGATCAGTCTCGACGGGCAAATTTCTTGATCAATCCATCGAATGGGAAAAGACTTATTACTATCGCGCTACGGTTGTGACCGTAGTCACGGAAGCGGGAAAGCTGCCCGCACAGGTCGAAGGCGATGACACACCCGAAATACAGGTTTGGGCGCACGACACTTTCCCCCCTACAGTGCCCTCTGGTCTGCAGGCGGTGTTTTCTGGGCCAGGTCAGCAAGCGTTTATCGACTTGATCTGGGCTCCGTTGACGGAGGCAGATTTAGCGGGCTACAACGTCTATCGGCATGAACCAGGTAGCACGCCCGAGAAGCTGAACTCGGATCTCCTGAAAGCGCCAACATATCGCGATATGAAGGTGGTCAAGGGAAGGACTTACGTCTATTCTGTTTCGGCCGTCGATGTGCGCGGCAATGAAAGCTCACGGTCGGAAGAAGCGAGTGAGAACGCACCGCAGTAAAGACGGCCGCGACTGAAACAAAAAGAAGAATGATTTTCGACGCCAACCTGGCTTTCCGGTCAGTTTTCAATTGGAAGGTGACAATCGAAAATTGCAAATACTACTCCACTCCGTGGTGAGATCGAGCTATGAAATATTGCCGCTTTCAACGCAATGGCCAAGCCCAGTACGGGCTGGTCGAACCTTTCGCGGGACACGATGTCATCACACGCCTGCTGGTTACGCCTCCGGAAGAAGCAGGCGGAGATGTGGAGAGCCTGCACACCCGAAGGATCGATCAGATTGCATTCGGTGACGCGCAGCTGCTGCCGCCAATGCGGCCGTCAAAGATCGTCTGCGTAGGGCGCAATTATCGCGAGCATGCGGCCGAGCTGGGTCACGAGCTTCCGCAGGAGCCCCTACTTTTCTTTAAGCCTCCGTCGGCTTTACTGTCGCCCGGTGGGACGGTGTTGCGGCCAAAGATTTCGCAGCGCGTGGATTATGAGGGCGAACTTGGCGTCGTCATGGGCAAGACTTGCTACCAACCCGCGGCGGAGGAAGACGTTCGGACTTACATTCTTGGCTATACCTGCGTGAACGACGTCACCGCCCGTGACCTGCAGAACAAAGATGGCCAGTGGGCTCGAGCCAAGGGTTTTGACACCTCCTGCCCGGTGGGTCCGCTGGTAACGGATGAAATTGATCCCTGGACCGGCGTCGGCGTGGAAACGCGGGTCAATGGTGCGGTGCGGCAGCAGGGGAATACGCGCGATTTCATCTTCGCGCTCGATGTCATCATCCGTCATATCGCGCAAGTGATGACTTTATTTCCCGGCGATCTGATCGCCACGGGAACTCCGGCGGGAGTTGGGCCAGTCCTGGCGGGAGATGTGGTGGAAGTGAGTGTTGAACGAGTTGGCAGGCTGCGGAATGTCATCGCGGATCAACCGGCGGGGGACATCAATTGTTGATTCTTAATTTTTGATTGAAAGCCAGGCCACCAAGTTCTTATGAAACAGTCAAAAATCAACGATTGCTTCTAGTGGATGCGGAAGCGCTCTCGCATCAGTCGTTGCAAGCGTGGCTTGTAGAGCAGGTCGTAGGCCAGCTCCTTGTCGGGAAACATCGCAAGTGCAGCGCGTTTGGCGCCAGCAGCCAGTTCTGCGGCTTCCTCCAGCGTCAAGCTGGGGTCCTGGCCAATTACCGACATCACCATGCTCATCATCACCTGCAGGCGGCGGATTTTCCGACCTTCATCTTCTTCATGCTCGCTCTTCCCTTCGCCGTTGGCTAGGGGGAAATCCTGTTCACCAAACCGCCGCTCTGGAATGTTCATGCTAATCCCTGGAACCCACAGTTTTAGACGTCGTTCGACAGGGGAGCTTTGCGCCCCAATCTCCAACATTGTCCCTCAACGAGCCAAGAAAACAAACTGCACGAAGGTGCTGTCTGGAGCGTGACTTCGGGAGTGCAGACCCGCAACCCGCAGCCGCAATCCGACATCGGATTTGCAAGCTGCTGCAACGACGATCGTGAAGGAGTAGAATCCTCTTCGAGCGCGGGCCTGTCAACAACGGTTCGCCCAGGAATTGGAGAATTGATGGCGGATTCTTCTAAAGCAACGGCAGAATTGCAGCGACGCCCCGATCCCAATGAAAACCTGGTGAAAATTTTCGACACCGAACAGGAGTCGGAGGCCATGGTGGTGAAGGGCCTTCTGGAATCGTCAGGCATTGACAGTGACATGACAGCGCTGTCGGCGCCGCAAGATACCTTTCCCGGGGTGGGCGGCACGATTATTCTGGTTCGCGAGAAGGACGCCGCAAGGGCGAACCAAGTGATCGCGGAGTTTCAGCAGTCGCCGGGCGCCGGGGACGACGAATTCTCGGGCGAAACTGCCGAAGCTGACACTGAAAGCGGCATTAGTGAAGAGCCGCCAACCCAGGCGTGACCGAGTGGCCATGGAGATAGAAAGTCATGGCGCCCTTCACGTCGGTGCGGTAGACACGCGCTCCTGAATCCTCCAACCTCTTCAGCACTTCCATTCTGGGCTGGCCGAACGAGTCGCGGAACCCAACCGGGATCACGGCGAAGGATGGTTTCACGGAGTTCACCAACTTGGGTCTGGTCGAAGTAGCGCTGCCCTGGTGACCTACACTATATGCAGCAGGTCAGCGTTAGGATGCTAGAGCACGGCAAGCGGGAGTGCTATCCGTTCGCCGATGAAAAAAGAAAGGCGTCCGGCCACAAAGCGCAGATCCACGCGAAACTGTGCTGCACGTGCAGGTAGGTGCGCGCCATGCCCAGAACATGGGTTGACGTGTGGACTTGAGCTGCGAGGCCATTGCAGCCGTAGCAGGCGACCTGGGCAGCGAAGTCATAGACAGCGTGGGAAGTAATTAGGGCTAGTCGAAGAAGTGAAGCGGCGAACCACAATTCCCGAGTGATTCCGCGCGCTGCGTGGCCACTAGGAACCCGGTCACCGTACGAGCTTCAGGATGCTTTCGAGGTGATAGGTTTGCGGAAAAAGATCGATCACATGTGCCTGCTCGACGCGATATCCCGCTGCCAACAATGGCACCAGATCACGCGCCAGCGTCGCCGGATCGCATGAGACATAGATCAAGCGCGCTGCTGCCACGTCGGCGAGGGAACGCGCCAGGGGTTCGCCTAGGCCGCGGCGAGGCGGATCCACCACCACCAAGTCGGGCTTCTGTTTGCCTGACACAATTCTGCCAGCCTGTCCCTTGTCGCTGGGTTGGCTCAGGTATTGCTCAGTCGTCGCCTTAATTGCCTCTCCATTCGGAGGGAGATTGTATTGCAGGTCGGGGAGGGCCCGATTTGACGATTCTACGGAAACGACGTGACGGAAGTTACAAGCCAGGGCTGTGGAAAAAAGCCCCACTCCGGCATAAAGCTCGAGAGCGAGATCCCCGGACGCTTCCTGAGTGACGATGTTAACTAGTTCGTCGGTCGAGTGGCGGTTGGTTTGAAAGAATGATCCAGCGCTGACGCGGTAGGCGAAACGTTGCGTCTGATACGTCAAGTAATCTGTGCCCAACAATTGCTCCGCGGCGCTTGCTGACTTCTCTCGAGGCTTGGCCTCACGAAAGGCGACAATGCCGACGATTTCCGGCAGCACGGTGCGTAATACTTCGGCCCAGTTTTTTAAAGAAGACTCGGGAGCCTCTGGCGCGCAAGAAAGTTCCACAAGAAGCTGCGTGTCATCCGCGTTGGCAAAGAACTCGGCTTCGCGCAATCCCTCTGGAGTTTTCCCAGCCCTGCTGATCTGCCATAGTGCGGCGATGCCGCGATTGATGAGCGGAGAACTAATGGGACATTGCTCTACCGACAATACTTCGTGCGATCCGAGCTTGAAGTATCCTGCGGCAAATTCGGGCTGCGTGCGAACCTGGAGCCGGGAGCGGTTGCGGTAGTTCCATGGCGGCGACGGATGCACTTCAATTTCGTTCTTGAGTTCAAGTTTGGCGATACGCCGGAGGTTTTCACGCAGGATGTCAGTCTTGATTTCGAGTTGATGTTCGTAGCTGGCGTGCTGGTAATGGCATCCGCCGCACCGGGCGAAGTAAGGACACCGAGGTTGCACCCGGTGCGGAGAAGCGTCGATTACGGCTTCGGCTTTGGCTCGGGCGAAGCCGGGCTTCTCCTCAGTCAAGGAGGCCTCAATCTTTTCTCCGGCGAGAACGAAGGGAATGAATACGGTCTTGCCGCGTCTGCGATCTTCGGGAGGCAAGCGAGCGAGGCCTTCGCCCCCATAAATCAGCTTTTCGATGGTAAGAAGCAAGAGGTGATTCTACGGCAAGGGTTGGAAGTCCGCGCCAGTACGTCAGCATTTCACGGTCTGCCAGCCTACCCTTTCATCTTGCGGCTTCCACTGTGAGTCTCAGCCCGACTGCCCTGGTCACGGCGGTCAGCGTGGACAATCTGGGATTTCCGCGCGTAGACAATGCCCGGCAAAGGCTCTCGCGCTCGACGCCCACGGTTTTGGCAATTTTCGCGATTCCGCGAGCCTGCACAACCCGGCGCAAAGCGATCAACAGTACGCGAGGTTCGCTGTCTTGTGCCAGCGCAGTTTTGAGCTATTGCACCGCCAAGTCCGGGTCGCCTCGAAGTTGGCGAATCAGAGCTTCGACGTGCGAGATGCTGGCTTTTCGCTCCTTTGCCGGAGGCAGTGACCCAGCGCTGAACTTCGATCACTCTTTCAGAGTGACATATAAGTTACAACGAAAGAAGAAGCGACGCCTCACACCGCCCGTCCCGCGGCCGCGCCCGACGCCCACGCCCACTGAAAATTGAAGCCACCAAGATGTCCCGTAACGTCCGCGACCTCGCCGATGAAGAACAGTCCTCGAACTTTGAGGCTTTCCATCGTCTTAGCTGAGAGTTCGTTGGTATCGACGCCACCCGCCGTGACTTCGGCTTTTTCGTAGCCCTCTGTGCCAGCTGGGGTGATGGGCCAGTCATGAACCCGCCGTTCAAAATCGGCGAGCGTAGTATTTGTCCATGAGACGGGAGCATGCCGGTCCAGCCAACGGTCGGCGAAACGCTGCGGAAGAAATGTGCGCATTTCAGCGCGCAAGGTTCCTATATTTCTTGGGGTCTTGGGATCGTGAAATGCCGCAGCGACATCTCGGCCAGGCGCAAGATCAATGAAAATTGGCAGCGATTGCTTCCAGTAGGAAGAAATTTGCAAGATCGCTGGACCACTCAAGCCGCGATGCGTGAAGAGCATCTTTTCCCGGAAGCGCTGCCCATCGAACGACGCCACTACATCGGCGGAAACTCCGGCGAGGTCGCAGTAGTGGGACCGGTCTTCAGGAGTAAGCACGAGGGGCACGAGACCTGGCCGGGGCTCGCAGATCGCGACTCCAAACTGGCGCGCGAGATCATAGCCGAAGGAAGTCGCTCCGATTTTTGGAATCGATAGACCACCGGTCGCAACCACCAACACCGGAGCATGAAACTCAGCCTGCGCGGAGCGTGCGACGAAACCGGTGGTGTGCCGAACCTCGTTGACGGTTGTGCTCAAGAACATATTCACCCCAGCATCTCGGCACTCGGCTTCGAGCATGCTTACGATACCGGTTGCGGAGCGATCGCAGAAGAGCTGTCCAAGGGTCTTTTCGTGATACGGGATACGGTGCCTTTCCACCAGCGCGATGAAATCTGAGGGCGTGTAACGGGCCAGCGCGGACTTCGCAAAATGGGCATTAGACGAGAGAAAATGCTCGGGCTGGCAGTGAATGTTAGTGAAATTGCAGCGTCCGCCACCGGAGATCAGGATTTTCTTGCCCAACCGAGTTGCGCGCTCGATGACGGCGACGCGACGGCCGCGTTTGCCGGCCTCAATCGCGCACATCAGACCCGCCGCGCCGCCCCCGAGAATCAAAACGTCGAATGAATGAATCACGGGGGCGATCACATGTAGAACAGGCTGAGCCTTGGCAGGTTGTGTTTTTCCAGCAGCCGCTTGTGAACGTACTGCTTCTGCAGTTGATCGATTTGTGCCGCCGGCATTTTGCGGCGATAAGGTGCAAGGTCGCGGTCAGCCTCGGTGCGAACCATTACCATCTCTTCGTCTTCCGTAGCGGCGAGTAGGGCGGCGAAGAGTTTTTCTTCGAGCACAGTCAAATGACGCTCCAAGTCCTCCAGCCTTGGCGCGGACTTCTTATTTTCCATCTCATCCGCCAATTTGCGGAGGGTACGCGACGTCTCCGATGCGGCAGTGCCCACGGAAACTCCGCCGCGCTCGGGAAGTTTCGCCGATTGCAAAAGATCGGCGTTGCGTCTCAAGAAAACTGCGATTGTGTCCGGCTCAAAGCCCTGTCCGGCAGCTGATTTGGCGGAGCGCCGCTGCCCCTCTTCGTCGGCAACTCCAACAGCGGCTTCCTTCATATCTTCGGCCGCGGCCAGCACTTCCTGAGAACAATAAGCTACGCTGTTCACTTTTTTCGTTTTCGACGGCCGCTGATCGTAGCGGTCGAAGGCAGCTTCAATGCCGCGCAGCGCGGCCTCAAGGGGAATGCCCGCATCTTTCCAGGTTTCGATGAGCGCCCAGTCGAGGGTTGAAAGCAGCAGCCCTCCTCCCCGCCGTCGGAGAAAGTGCTCTTCAATTTCGGTGAAATAGTTGAAGTAGTTTTCCACGACGGCCTAGTGATTGGAACGCGAAGTGGAAAGGACCCGGTTTCCGCTCCCATTCTTTTCATTGAGCGGGGCCTTCGACGTCGGCTTGCCTCCGGTCTCGCGTCGTGCTGTTGCATTCCGTTCCCAGATAATGCGCAGGCCCTCAAGGGTGAGAAAGTCGTCGACCGTCTTGATGTGTTTCGATCCGGTGCCGATCAGCGAGCCCAAGCCGCCAGTGGCAACTACTTTGGTGCCGTGTCCCAACTCGGCGAGCAAAAGGTCGAGAATGCCATCCACCAAGCCGAGGTACCCGTAGTAGAGTCCGGACTGCAAACTGCCCACAGTAGTCGAGCCGATGACTCGCTCTGGTTTGCGAATCTCCACCCGCGGCAAGCGCGCCGTGCGCTCGAACAGCGCGTCGGCGGAGATGCCCAAGCCCGGTGAGATCACTCCGCCGAGATATTCTCCCTTAGCGGAGACGCAATCAAAGGTCGTGGCCGTGCCGAAGTCCACGATCACGCACGGCCCGCCGTACTTTTCAAAAGCGGCGACGGCGTTCACAATGCGATCAGCGCCTACTTCCGCGGGGTTGTCGTAGTGCACTGGCATTCCGGTCTTAATGCCCGGCTCGATGAAAAGCGGCTTCGAATTGAAGTAACGCTCACAAACCTGGCGGAGAACCGGATCAAGCGGCGGAACGACAGAGGAGATCACGATGCCGTGCATACCCGAAACTTCCAGGCCGGCCATGGCGAACAGGTTGCGGAACAGGACGCCGTACTCGTCTACGGTGCTGGTCTGCACCGTAGCCACGCGCCAGTTGGCGAGGAGTTGATCGTAGCGCGGCGCATCGTTCGGATTTTTGTCCGCAGCAGTACGAGCTGCGTCTGTTTTTGCTCGGGCAAAAACTCCGAGCACCGTGTTGGTGTTGCCGACATCGAGAACGAGAAGCATACATCCTTAGTTTGTGGTGAGCGAATTTACGTCATCGATCACGATCAGAGTGGCCTCACCCTACCGCTTAATACTGTCCGCAAAAGTCCTGCTGCGCGTACCCGAAGGAAACCACGCTCATCGAGCCCTTCAGTCGTGCCCTCAAAGCTTCCACCATTCTCCTCGATGCGGACGGCCTTACCCTTTATCCACGACGAATGATCCGCAAAGCGGCGCAGAATTAATTCGCGCGCGTCAGGCCGCTCGAGCAAGGCGCGATACTCGCGATGCAGCGATTTTAGCAAAGCTATGGCGAGTTCCACCCGCGACCATTCGCCGCCAGTCATCAATCTCAGCGAGGTGGCTTGGTCCGCCAGTTCCCGGGGAAAAGTCGCCTGATTCACGTTGAGGCCGATGCCTACCACAATGTAGCGAACCCGGGTTGCTTCGGCATTCATTTCGGCGAGAATGCCGCAAACTTTCTTTCCGTCGAGCAGCAAATCGTTCGGCCACTTCAAGTCGGGATCTACACTCGAGTCGATCTGCCGGATTGCAGAACGGACAGCGAGCGCGGCCGCGAGCGAAAGCACCAAGACCTCGGTAGGCGGCAAGGCTGGACGGAGTACCACCGAACAGTAGATTCCGGTCGATCGCGCCGATTGCCACGCGTTTGCGCCGCGTCCGCGCCCGGCGGTTTGCTCCTCGGCCAGGAATACACTGCCGTCGGGAGCGCCCGCAGCGGCTGCATCCATGGCTGCCGTGTTGGTTGAGCCGATCTTGTAGAAGTGGTGGATGTGCTCGCCGAACCGTGTGCCTTGAACCAGGGGCTGCAAGATATTTGGAAGCAGCAAATCAGGCACAGCGCGCAATTGATAGCCGGTCGCGGGATGCCCGGCAACGTCCACGCCCAGGCCACGTAATTGTTGGATCAGCCGCCATACCTCAGATCGGCTGCTGCCGATTTCATCGGCGATCTTGGTTCCGCTTACCACGACGGTGGCGTGATCCGTCAACAGGCGCACAATGCGGCCCAAGCGCAGGTCGGTGGTTTGCGGCGTGGATGATCGTGGCCCCGCCGCCGTTGCTCTCGAGCGTCGTCGAGTACGAGTTGTGAGGGCTTTCTTGATGCGTGAATTATGCGGGAGGGACGAAGAAAGCACAAATCATCGCTTTCAGAATGGCCCAGGCTCACGAAGGCCAATGCTGCCCTAAAGACTCTTCTTTCTTCCATGCTAAATGAAACGGCGAACCTTAGGCGGGCACCACTCGCATGCCCATATCGACGGCGCGTGGTGAATGCGTAAGCAAGCCCACCGAGATAAAATCGACACCCGTCTCCGCGTAGCTGCGGACATTCTCCAGACTGATGCCTCCGGAGCACTCAAGCGGAATGCGACGTTCCAGCCGCGAACAGAACTCCACGGCCTTAGCCACAGTTTCCGGCGGCATGTTGTCGAGCAGGATGGCCTCACCGCCATTGGCCAGCACCTGCTCCAACTCTTCAAGCGTACGTACCTCGACCTCTACGGGTTGCGCTCCGCGGCGATTGCGAAGCGCTCGCTCGACCGCGGGCACAACTCCGCCAGCCAGTGCGATATGGTTGTTCTTGATGAGCACGCCGTCGGATAGATCGAGGCGGTGGTTCTGTCCGCCGCCGCAACGCACCGCGTATTTGTCGATGACGCGCAGGCCGGGCGCGGTCTTACGGGTATCGAGAATGCGGGCTTTCGTGCCGTGCACGGCTTCGACAAACTTGCGGGTGAGAGTCGCGATGCCGCTCATGCGCTGCAAGAAATTCAAAATCACGCGCTCGCAGGAAAGTACAACGCGGGCGTTATGACGAATGACCGCGACTGATTGCCCCTTGTGCAGACGCACACCGTCGAAAATCTCCGGGTGAGTCGTGACCTCGTAATGCGAAGTCACGGCGCCGTCGAGCATCGCGTAAACATCGAGAATGCGGCCTACGCAGCCAATGCCGGCGAGAATGCAGTCTTCTTTGGCGAGAATGGTCGCCGCCGCGCGCTGGTTGGGATCGATGCAGGCGTAGCTGGTGGCGTCGCTCGTCGCCCGGTCTTCGAGCAGAGCGTTTTCCAGAATGGCGGTAATGCGTCGGCTATTCCAGTCCATAGGGGAGTTGCAGGTCAGTGCTGCGGTTTGCAAGCAGCCAGCACTCAGCATTCATTCAGCGCTCAGCCTTCAGCTCAGGATATAACCGCTTGCAGCGCGTACTCCTACTTGGGACATTAGCGCCCCAATTCTTCCAGCTTACTCTTCGTTTTGTCGTGCAACACGGACAGTTCTTCAGCCCGCTTGCGCAGGTCCTCGACAACTTTCGGCGGAGCCTTCGCCAGAAATTGATCGTTCCCCAACTGCTTCCGGATATTGATCGTCTCTTTTTCTATCTTCTCCAGTTCCTTGGTCAAACGCTCACGCTCGAAGGCAACGTCGATTTTTCGCTCATAGACAACATGCACATCGAAACGAGCTGTGCCTCTCGAGGGAGACTGCCGGGCTCGCCACTCTTCCACATTCGTAATGCTCTCCACATTGGCGAGCCGCTTGATCGCCTCCTCGTTTTGCATGATCGAGATGCCCGTCCCCGCGTCGTGGACAAACAGCTCAATTGGAATCTTGATCCTAGCTTCCACTTTCAGGTCCAAGCGAAGCTGGCGCACACTAACGATCAGGTCTTGCAGCACAGCCATCTCCGTCTCGGCGGCCAGGTCGATCTGTTCCTCGTCCACTTGCGGGTACGATGCCAGCGCCACCGATCGCAACGGTGGCTTGCCATCATAGATCGCGTGCCAGATTTCTTCGGTGATGAAGGGCATGACGGGATGCAAAAGGCGCAGTGCCGCGTCGAATAAGTTCACCAGATTGCTGCAAGCTGTTCGGGCTCCGTCACCCGCGTTGGACATCAAGCGCGGCTTGATCAGTTCCAGATACCAATCGCAGAACTCTCCCCAGAAAAAGTCGTAGATGCGATTCGCCGCTTCGTGGAAACGATACGTAGCCAGTGCCTCATTCACTTCCTTTGTTACCCGATTGAAGCGCGAGAGAATCCAGCGGTCTTCCAGAGCAGAGGCTTGAAATCTAGTGATGCCCGCCGTCGGGACCGCATGCTCGGCGGGACGAAGTCCCGGATCCACGCGGTCGACATTCATGAACATGAAGCGCGCCGCATTCCATATCTTGTTAGCGAAGGCGCGATAACCGTCTGTGCGGCTCTGGCTGAATGCAATGTCGGTGCCCGGCGCGGCCATGGCGGCCAGCGTGAAACGCGTGGCGTCGGTGCCGAAGCGCTGAATGATGTCCAGCGGATCGATCACGTTGCCCTTGGTCTTCGACATTTTCTGGCGTTCAGCGTCGCGCACGAGCGCATGGATGTAAACTTGCCGAAAGGGCACGCTGTCGTTTTTCTTGGCGCCCCAACCGCTGGCCTTTTTTATGGCCGAATCCTGCTTGTGGCCTTCCATAAAGTGGCAGCCGAACATGATCATGCGCGCCACCCAGAAGAATAGAATTTCGTACGCCGTGATCAACAGCGTGGTGGGATAAAAAACTTCCTGGTCGCGCGTCTTCTCGGGCCATCCGAGTGTGGTGAACGGCAGTAAGCCCGAAGAAAACCAAGTGTCCAAAACATCCGTATCTTGTTTTAGCTTTGAGCTGCCGCACTTGGAGCATTTCGCCGGTGCTTCACGAGCAACGATAATCTCTCCGCAGCTGCAATGCCATGCCGGAATCCGATGCCCCCACCACAGCTGGCGCGAGATGCACCAATCGTGGATGTTGTTCATCCAGTTCAGGTAAATCTGACGATAGTTCTCAGGGGTGATGGTGATCTCGCCGCTCTCTACGACCTCAATCGCGCGCTTCGCCAACGGCTTGATCATGATGAACCACTGCGTCGACAGTCGCGGCTCAACCACCGTGCCACAGCGGTCGCACTTGCCGAGAGCGATGGTGTAATCTTTTTCGCCGACAAAGAATCCCTGAGCTTTTAGATCCGCCAGCACGCGCTTGCGCGCGGCGTGGCGGCTAAGACCCGCATACGCGCCCGCATTTTGATTCATGTGCGCGTGCTCGTCCATCACCTCAATCTGCGGCAGGTTATGGCGGAGGCCGGCCTGAAAGTCATTGGGATCGTGTGCCGGAGTCACCTTCACTGCGCCAGTGCCAAACTCGGGCCGCGCCAGTTCATCGGTAATAATTGGGATCTCGCGATTCATCAACGGCAGCAGAACTTTCTTTCCATGCAAGTGCTGGTAGCGTTCGTCCTTTTCGTTTACCGCGACGGCGGTATCGCCCAGCATGGTCTCGGGACGTGTGGTGGCGACCGTAATAGATTCCCTGCTTCCGATCACCGGATAGCGAATTTCATACAGTTTCCCGGGAACTTCCTCGTGCTTCACTTCGAGATCCGAAATCGCCGTCTCGCAGCGCGGACACCAGTTGACGATGTACTTCCCGCGATAGATCAGTCCTTCCCCATATAGGCGGACAAAGACTTCACGCACCGCGCGCGAGAGATTTTCGTCCATGGTGAAGTACTCGCGGTCCCAATCGACTGATGCGCCGAGGCGCTTCATCTGGTCGAGAATTGCGCCGCCGTAATGCTTTTTCCAGTCCCACACCCGCTCAATAAACTTTTCGCGCCCCAGGTCGCGACGCTTCTTGCCTTCGCTCGCAAGCTGCCTCTCGACCATCATCTGTGTGGCGATCCCAGCATGGTCGGTGCCGGGTAGCCACAGGGTGAGGAAGCCGCGCATGCGGTGCCAGCGCACGATGATATCCATCTGCGTCTGATTGAGCATGTGGCCCATGTGCAAGCGGCCGGTGACATTCGGCGGTGGCAGCAGCAGGGTGAACACTGGACACGTGTCGCCCAGCGGGAGTGTGGGCACCGAGAATAGTTTCTCTTTGACCCAGTATTCGGCCCAACGCGTTTCAATCGCGCCCGGCTCGTAGGATTTGGGCAGCTCGTGTGGCATTCGATTTTCGTGTGGGACCGATCTCAGACCCCGGCCACGCCGAGCGCAACTCGGCGGCAGCAAACCTTCGTTAGGGATGAACTTTGATATTACAGGCGCGAGAAAAGAAGGGTCAAACGAGAGAGGGGGTATCTCTACTCACGGGAAAAATCGTCCCACCCGATTGTCCATAATGTCTGGTATATCGTTTCACTAAAATATACACACATTACTCCTCGGTGAGGGCCTCAAACTTCTTCCATCGATGCACGACCGGATCGGCATTGATTTCCTCGATGCCCTTCAGAATTCG
>Ga0070708_100000232_pt1 | contig 41680 bp, 31 predicted proteins | sample KBSK5503metaG_FD_65469 | JGI IMG/M metagenome (GOLD analysis project Ga0070708, IMG submission 65469) | Corn, switchgrass and miscanthus rhizosphere microbial communities from Kellogg Biological Station, Michigan, USA - KBS K5-50-3 metaG | ecosystem: Host-associated > Plants > Roots >... | reverse complement strand
CCTCCTTCCGTGAGTGTTAAACTCACGGATCAGTCGCGCAGTGTCGCTCAAGACATGAGACTGAAAGGAGGCGCTATGAACACAATATATATCGGCGTTGACTTTCATGCACGACAACAAGAACCTCTCCACAAGGAAGTAATCAAGGAACTGCATATAGGCTGCGGTGAAAGCCACGGAAGGGTCCGCCCCCGCAAAAAGACTGTCTGTGTTTCTGAGTTCCCCAAAATGACCGGCAAACCGCTTTTGCAACTTCTTGGATAAACCATCAAACATCTTTCGGAAATGTTGGTTGCGAAACTCCAGAACATCGATATACATCAGCAACCAGTAGTCTGAGTGTTTACTTACCAGGGAACCCACCGCATGTCCGAACCTCACGAGGTCGTCAGGTTGAAACGGTTCAGTCAGCTGTGCAAACATCTCGTCGAGTCCGGCATCAAGTCGAGAAGGCAAAAGAAAACGAAAGTTTGCACTTTATTCTGAAAGTCAGGTTGCCGTCAAAGTTTGCCTGTCTGTGTTATTGAATGCTTAAGTGGTTCGCAAGCGACTCTGTCGGAAAAGACTTCCGCAGAGAAAAGACCGTAATTCGAAAACTATAGCTTTGTTTTGACAGAAGGTGGCACAATCGGCGGTGTAGTTTTTAAAGAGAAAGGTTGAGATCGAATGAAGCGGCACGGCACGCACAATTTGAAAATGATCGGCGTGCGGGATTTACGGGATATAAACCAGACGATTTTTCTGCATCTGATACGTGAGCGCCAACCCATATCGCGCGCAGACATCGTGAAGGCGACGGGTCTGCAGCCTGGAACGGTGTCGGCTATTGTTAATCGCTTAATAAAAGAAAAGCTGATCTATGAAGGCGTTGAAGGCCCGTCGAGCGGAGGACGTCCGCCAAGGTATCTTCACGTCAATGCAGAAAGCGCTTATGTCCTTGCCATAGACCTCGGCGTAAAAGAGTCCATTTACGCCGTAAGCGATTTCAATGGCCGAATATTGACGCAAAGATCGGTTTTGACGGAAGGCGATCCCGAGAACTTCTTGCGCTCACTGTCGCGCGAGATCCGGGGGCTGGTGGAGACACAATATCCGCGGGCTCGTGTCGAAGCTGTAGGCGTCAGTGTGCCAGGGTTAGTCGACCGGGCCGCCGGCGCCTTGATTGTTTCACCGAACTTGGGCTGGCGAAATGTTCCAGTGCGTGCTTTGTTGGAAGAGGAGTTAGAGTTGCCAGTCTATGTGGAGAACGACGCGAACGCAGCGGCATTTGCAGAACTATGGTACGGACCGCTTGATGAAGTTAGCGCGCGCACGCTGTTGTGTGTGCTGGTTGTTGAGGGCTTGGGTACGGGATTAATTATCAACGGAGAGTTGCACGTCGGCACTAGCATCGGTCTGGGCGGCTTCGGCCATATGACGATGGATCCCAAAGGCTTGATTTGCTCTTGCGGGCGACGTGGTTGTTGGGAAACTTTCGCCTCAGACCGGGCCACGCTCGATCGCTATAACAGGCTGGCCAAACCAAAGAGTCGCTTGCGCACAGTAACGGAGTTAATAGCTCTTGCCGGACAGGGAGACGCTGCTGGACTCGAGACACTTCAATTGACGGCGCGTTACTTAGGTGAGGGGATTGCTAGTCTAGTGCACGGTCTCAGCCCCGAAGTTGTCGTCATTGGCGGTGAGATTACCGGCGCCTGGCCCATCATTGGTCCTATCATCGATGCACGCATCAAGAGTAACTACATCGTACCGCCAATCAGCTTCAAGGTGCGCCCCTCAAGCGTGCTGCGGCCAAGTCTCTTCGGTGCGATCCCCATCGCCTTACAGCATTGTTTCGGGGGTGGTCGCAACAAAGGAACGAACAATCTCAAGATTCCGCAGTCCTCTCTCAACGCGGCACGACGCATTCCTGCTCGGCTTTCATAGATCTGGTTCAGATTATTGACGCAACATGGACCTCATGGTATTAAAGCTTTGTCATCGGCCTTAACTAAGTCGGAACACACGTGGTCTCGCATAGGAGTAAGGAGTCATGCCTCGAACTCAAGTTGCTCACACATCCCACCAGGTGCCGCTCGTTCGTGCGGTCCTTTTGGTTTCGACACTGCTCTTGTTAGCAACTGCAGCGCGGGCACAAGAAGGGCACAAAGTTGATGTCGAAACGATTCAGTTCAAGAGCGAGTTGATCGGGCAGGTCTTGCCTTACAATGTCTTGTTACCCCTTGGTTATGCCGAGTCAAACAAGCGATACCCGGTACTCTATCTCTTGCACGGCCTCTTCGGACGCTATGACGATTGGGTAACGCGCACTAACCTGGCCCAATACGCAACGAACTATGACGTGATTATCATCACGCCTGAGGGGCACGATAGTTGGTACACCGACAGCGCCAGTTCGGCCACAGATAAATATGAGTCGTACTTTATCCGCGAACTGATCTCCGATGTGGATGCGCGCTTTCGCACAATTAAGGACAGACGAGCGCGTGGCGTAGCAGGCCTTTCCATGGGAGGTTACGGTGCCCTCAAATACGGGCTCAAACATCCGGAACAGTTCGCCTTTGCCGCCTCGCTCAGTGGCGCTTTGGATCCAGCCACTCGAACGGACGACAACCCCGGATTTGCGTGGGACATTCTTCGCCCGTCCATTAATACCGTTTTCGGCCCCCGAAGCAGTCAGACCCGTATAACCAATGACCTCCATCGAATCGCGCGCGACCTTAGTGCTTCACAGATCGCCTCACTGCCTTATCTTTATTTTGACTGTGGTTTGGAAGACGGTTTTCTCGCGACGAATCGGGAACTCGGCGATATTCTTCTCTCAAAAAAAATCCCACACCAGTTCCGCCAACTCCCCGGCGCACATACCTGGGCATATTGGGACCAGCAGGTCCGGGAAATCCTAAGGCTGTACGCACAACTAATGACCCACACATTGTAGGGTTGGCACTCTGTGGCCACCCCTCTCGGTTGCATAAAGGATCGTTTGGCATCCTCTCAAGAAGTCGGTAATGGACCTCGGCGTGGCCACGGAGTGCCACAGCTACAATTCATGGCGGCGAAAAAGTTTATTGACAGGTTGTAAAGAAGCGTGTTATTTACCACTTTGTCATAAGCGTTGACAAAGTTTGGACGGGGCGTCTCCGGACCAAAAAGCGAGCTCGACATGGAGAGGTAATGACCTCTCTCCAGATGGGTTCGCGTTCCGGGTCAGCTTTAGTCTGAAAATCCCTTCCGCAAGGGCAAGCGGTCGGCCGACATTGTTGACCGCGACAACAAAATGGACCAGAGATGAAACTGTCGTTGACTGATCAACTGATTGTGGTCGCCTATCTGGCCGCAATTATGGGCATCGGCTTAGCCATGAAGCGACGTGCCGCAAAAGGCATGAGCTCTTACTTCCTGGGTGGTCGACGATTGCCCTGGTGGGCACTGGCGATGTCTGGTTCGTCGTCTTACTTCGACATCACCGGCACGATGTGGATTGTGTCGACCTTTATCGTACTGGGCCTGAAGGGCATGTGGGTGCATTGGCTGTGGGGCTTTCCAATCACAGCTTTTTATTTGGCCTTCATGGGCAAGTGGATTCGCCGTAGCGGAGTGCTGACCGGAGCTGAGTGGATGTACACGCGCTTTGGGCGCTCACGGGCCGGCGACACAGCGCGACTTTCCTACACCCTGTTCGCAATTCTGACGATCACGGCGCTCCTGGGCTACGGTGCTGTCGGTATGGGTAAGTTCGGCGCAATCTTCCTGCCGTTCTCACCCTTCATTTGCGCGGTCTTGATTCTCGGTGTGACTGGTCTATATGTCGTTGCTGGAGGATTCCACGGCATTGTGCGTGTTGAGATCGTGCAGACCATCATCCTAAGTGCGGGCGCAATAGCGTTCGCCATCATTGGCTACAAACACTTCGATTCCGCTGTCTTTGCCGCGAAGGTGTCAGGCAACTGGATGAAAATCGTGCCGCAGGTACGACCGACAGAACTGCAAGGTGTCGTGGCCGGCGGAACCGATTACTCGTTCTTTGGCGCGCTGGTCGCAGTATGGGTCGCTAAGGGACTGCTACTTTGTTTCAGCGGACCGGAGCAGTTGTACGACTTTCAGCGCTTCCTCGCAGCACGTGATGCGCGCGACGCGTCCAAACTTGGCGCGCTGTGGGGCGCGATTCATACGGTGCGCTGGCCGTTTGCGATGGCGATTGCCGTGATGGCGATCATGGGTCTTGGCAATCCCGCCCTCGACGCCGCCCTCAAGCACGATCCGGAGACGGCGCTGCCGGTGATCATCGGCGCGATGCTTCCGGTGGGGCTGGTCGGGTTCATGCTCGCAGCGCTGTTATCCGGATTTCTGGCGACGTTCAGTTCGACAGTTAATGGCGGCGCGGCGTACCTCGTCAAAGACGTTTACCAGCGCTACATCAACCCACAGGCAGATCCCAAAACCTTGATCCGGGCCAGTTACCTCGCGTCCTCTTTATTAATCATTACAGGTATCGTCATCTCCTACTTCGGAACTTCAATCAATACCGCATTCCTTTGGATTTTCGGGACGCTGGCCGCGGGAATTCTGCCAGCGAACGTCTTACGCTGGTATTGGTGGCGACTCAATGGCTGGGGATACGCGGCCGGCGTGTTTGGTGGGATGGCTCTGTCATTGGGCCAGGCTGTAGCCGACACATCGCTGTTTAGCTCGCCGCTTCCGTTATACATTGGCTTCCCCGTTATTGCTATCGCCTCGACGATCATCACCGTAACGGTCGCTCTGATCACGCAACCGACTGATATGACAACGTTGGAAAGGTTTTACGAGAACGTGCAGCCGGCTGGCGCTTGGTCACCTGTACACCAACGAGTGCTGGGGCGCCAAGCTGGGTTTAAGCGGGAGACGCCCTTTTCGCTGGAAGCGCTCAATACTCTGCTTGCGCTTGTCGGCATCTGCACACTTTACATCGGTACGCTCTACTTGATTCTCCACCGGCAAACGACGGCGTTCGCTTGTTTCACGACAACTGTAGTTATGTGCCTTCTGCTCTATTTCACCTGGTACAAACATTTGCCGCCACACACGCTGGAAGCGCCGGAAGACGAAACTGCCACGACAGAAAAGACCCCAGCGACTTCGGCAATACGTAGTGCAGCTAATTGAGATCGAAGTTCGAGAGGCTCACATGAGATTCGACGGAAAAGTTGCGGTTGTAACAGGAGGCGCGTCGGGAATTGGGCGTGCGGCCGCCGAGATCCTGGCTGCTCGTGGTGCGGCGGTTGCGGTAATCGACCTGGAACAAGAGGCCGGGCACGAGACAGTAGAGAGCATCCGTAAGCGGAATGGAAAGGCGCTCTTCTTGTCTGAAGACGTATCTCAACCGCGGCAGGTTCAGGTTGCTGTCGATGAAACGCGCGCGACGTTTGGTCCGGTTGACATCCTGGTCGTTAGCGCGGGAATACAACGCTACGGCACCGCGCTAACAACCGGTGACGAGCAATGGGCCGAGGTCATGACCGTCAACTTGAATGGCGCATGGTACGCAGCAAGGGCTTGCCTCCCGGATATGGTAGGTCGGGGAGGCTCAATCGTGAACGTAGCTTCGGTGCAATCGCTGGCGAGTCAATACAACGTGCTGGCCTATACGGTAAGTAAGCATGCGGTAATCGGTCTCACTCGGTCGATGGCAATGGATTTTGCCTCCGAAAAAGTTCGTGTCAACGCAGTCTGCCCGGGCACTGTAGACACACCGATGCTGCGCTGGGCTGCGTCGCTCGACCCCAATCCACAATCAGTCTACGACGCATGCGCGCGGATGCACCCGCTCGGACGCATTGCCCAACCTGAAGAAGTCGGCGAAGTGGTCGCATTTCTTGCGCACGATAGCGCTTCGTTTGTGACTGGCGCTGTCTGGACCGTCGACGGGGGACTGCTGACTCTTATCGGCGGCACGCCGCGCGCGAATCCAGAGTAAGGAAGGAGGACAAAGCTTATGGACCACGAGGAGGTAGCATTTGCCGCAAGCAAGGATGGTACAGGTGATGGTTTGAGCGATCATCCGCAGGCGATTTACACACCACCGCCCACGCTCGACAAGGCGCTGACTGATCTGCCGCTGGTTGAAGTCGACGCAGATGCGCCGAAGCGCGTCGGGTATTTAGTCAATTACAGCTTTCACATCTGGTACCAAATCCTGATCGAAATTATTAGGCGACGAGCGGCGCAGTATGGTGCGACTGTCGTCGTGCGCGATGCAGAATTGAGCGTTGCACGTCAAATCGAGCAGGCGCGGGAACTGGTTACAGAAGTCGATGCGCTGATCCTGACACCTGCGGCGACGGAGGGACTTGAGTCAATCGTAAAGATGGGGGCGGACCGCAACATTCCATTAGTTGTGGAGGCAAACCCGGTTGAGGGTATGAAGAAGCTAGTGGCCATTTGTGATTACGACGCCGGCTACGCATTGGGCCAGTGGGTGGGCCAGCACATCCAAAGCGTCTCGGGAAGCCCGTTAAAGGTCCTGGACATGGGGTTGCCAACATTACGGCCGTGCCTCCTTCGCAGCGAGGGATTCATCGATGGCTTGCAATCAATTCAGCCTGACGCGGCTTTCGTAGCGCGGCTCAACGGTGAAGGTAGCAAGATTATCGCCAAACGACTTTCCGCTCCGGTGTTCGCCGCGCAAGAGATTGACGTGATCTTTGCGATGGACGATGAGACAGGACAGGGGGCGCTCGAATCATACACAGATGCAGCTTACGACCCAACGCGCATAACGTTGGCAACCTTCGGGTTGGCGGGTAGCCGCGAAAAAGATTTGTTGACTGCTGGTGGACCGCTCAAGGTCGGCGCAGCGATGTTTCCGGAATACGTTGCAGTTCGTTGTGTGGACGGCGTGATGCAGCTTCACGAAGGCTACAGCGTGAACCGGCGCGACGTGATCCCCGCGATTCCCGTTACCGCCGACCTCTTGCCGAAGTATTACCCAAAGGTTGGTGGTGTCTGGACACCTAATTTACAGGCAGTCGCGGCGTTGCCTATAGCAGTTTCATGTACGCGCGAGTAGCGCTACCGGCGCTTCGTTTTGTGAAAACTGCAATGACTGACGCGACCCTAACAAAATATCTGAGAAAAGACTGCGGAGGTTTGAAATGAGAGACACTTCTAAACAAATCAGCACGACTCTAATTCTGTTAACTGCTGTGGCAATTTTCGCTAATGGAGTCTTCGCGCAATCGAACACAGGCTCAATTAGTGGCATCGTGCAAGACCCGGGCGGCGCCATTATTCGGGGTGCGACCATTACAGTAACAAATGTCGGAACGAATGAAAGCAGAACCACGCTGAGCAATGATGAAGGCTATTATGAAGTTCCTTCACTTGCGACCGGAGTTTACAAAGTTGTTGGTACGGCGAGTGGATTTCAGGAATTGACCGTGAGGGATGCACGTCTCGCCGTCGGCGCCAAACTTCGCGTGGATCTTAAAATGCCGGTTGGCAGCTTGGCAGCAAGCGTTACTATTGCCGACCAGACGCCCACTGACACTGTAACCTCGACGGTCGGCGATACGATTACGTCAGCACGCGTGGCGAATGTGCCGATCAACGGCCGGGATTTTACCGGACTTCTGGCTACCGTTCCGGGCTCGGTTCAATCCACCAACCAATTTCAGACGAGCATTAACGGAATCCCTTCAACCTTTGGGGGCAGCAGTGTTTTGGTTGATGGGATTGATGCGGGGCGCGTTGACTTGAACGGCACTTCAAACGTTCTTGGACGCATCGAATCTCGTGTCAACCGCGTCAGTATGGATAGTGTTCAGGAAATTCAGGTAGTCGAACAAAACTATTCAGCGCAATACGGACAGGCTATCGGAGCTGTCATTAACCCGATTACAAAGTCTGGCACAAACCAATTTCACGGAAGCGTATTTGACTACTTCCGGAACGAGGCTCTCGATGCGAACGATTTCTTTAACAATGCCTCGGGCTTTCCGCGTTCAAGGTTTCGCCTGAATCAATTTGGTGGCAACTTCAGTGGACCAATTGCTAAAGACAAACTGTTTTTCTTTACCAACTACGAGGGTGTACGCCAAAGGCGCGGGACGCTGTTTCGCGCTTTTGTGCCGACGCCGGCGTTCCGGACCACGTTCACGCCTGCCATGGCTCCGGTGCTGGCCGTATTGCCACTCCCCAACACGAACAACTTCCTTGTTACCACACCACCGTTGGAGTATGCCGAGTTTCGCATCAATAAAAATGGAAAACTGCGCGAAGACACTGGTTCGGTAAAACTGGATTACAACTACAGCAATCGAAGCCAGTTCTCGGCCCGTTACAACATCAACGATTCAAACACGACCACACCTTACGGAGTTGCCACTGACCAAACAGCAGAAGGATCCTTGCGTGTACAATTATTCAAAGTGTCGAACACGTATACGATATCCAGCAAAGCTGTGAATGAAGCGGCGTTCGGAATCAATCGCAACGTAACACACCCAGGCGCAGGACCTTCGACCCTCCCAATCTTTAGTTTCCTTTTTGTCGACAACTCCATTGCCGGGCCTGGTCCGGCGCAGTTTAACCAGTTCCGCACCGGAACGGTCTATCAGTTTCTGGACAGTGTTAGCTACCTAAAGGGAAATCATTCTTTCAAATTCGGCACAGACATCCGGCTCAACAGGCGCGACGCGGAATCTGTACCTCAATTCACGCTCTTCTTTTTCGGGGCCAACGATTTTGCAAGCGGCGCCGCGCTGCTTGGACAGAGTTCAGGCAATCCGCCTCTGAGTTACGCCAATGAAAACTACTCGTTCTTTGTCCAGGATGACTGGAAGGTGCGTCCGCGATTAACACTAAACCTGGGCTTGCGCTATGACATCAGCAGCGTTAGCCGTGAGAAGAATGGCCTGTTGCAAAATTTTGACCTGGCAACGCGTACTTTTACACCGATTGGTCAGAAGATCTACAACAGGGACAACAATAACTTTGGCCCACGGTTTGGTTTTGCCTTTGACGTTTTTGGGAATCACAAGACGGTTTTGCGCGGCGGCTACGGAATCTTCTACAACCAGGAATTGCCAGCGAGTTTCGGTTCACCGCAAGTGAACTCGTTTCCGTCCGTGACAATCCTTTTCCCCTCTTTTCCAATCAAGCCAGCAGAATTTAATTCCACTTCGCTTGACGGGCGCCAAGTGATGATGATTAATCGAGATTTGCCGACGACCTACGCGCAGCAGTGGTCGTTGAACGTTCAGCAGGACCTGGGATTCGGCGTTTTGCAGGCTGGCTACGTCGGCAATCACGTGCTCGACATTTTGACTAACGGAGTTATCACGCCGCGGAACATTAACCCACAACTCGATGCCTTTGGTACGCGACCAATACCCGGCATCGGCAATATTTTCGACGTCGGGACTTATCCACAGTCGACTTATAACGCATTGCAAGTCACGTTCAAGCGCAATCTCGCGCGCGGCCTCCTGCTTAATGCTAACTACACCTGGTCGCACGAAATCGATAATGTCATTGGATTCTTCAAGGACTATCAGAACTTCAGAGATCTTAATGCGGACCGAGCGAGTGGAGACCAGGACATCCGTCACAATTTTACCTTTGATGCAGTCTATGACGTACCGTCCTTCCGTACGTTTCTTGGCGAGGGTGTGCCCCACTGGATTGCGAACGGCTGGCAACTCAACACATTGACTCAAATCCGCACCGGATTTCCGGTGAACGTTACAGTGACCGGCGGTATCTTTGGCGGCGCCTTGCGACCGAATTTAGTTCCAGGAGTTCCGACGCGACCGTCAAACTTTAACGTTCCCAACAATCAATTTAACGCGGCTGCTTTTTCCTTTCCCGCTCCAGGTACTTTCGGAAATCTCGGACGTAATGCGTTGCGCGGTCCAGGATTCGCACAGGTTGATTTTTCGGTCTTCAAAAACACAAAGTTAACCGAAAGCCAATCCATACAGTTTCGTATGGAGGTGTTCAATCTCTTCAACCATGCCAACTTTGCGGATCCTGGTGGTGGACTCAATGCCGATACGACGACCGGGGGTAGTCTTAATCCCACGGCGTTCTTCGGACGGAGCGTTTCAACCGTCGGCAATCAGTTGGGAGGGTTACTCGGCGCGGGTGGTCCACGTCAAATCCAGTTTTCGGCGAGATATACTTTCTGACGGGGACGACCGCCGGATGAGTATCGACTTTTAGATGTGTCAAAACTCAGAAAAGTAATCTGACAGTGGCGACTGGACGATTCAAGTTGAGTAAATTCGCAGGTTGGGAAGGGGGCAGTCGGTAGTTTCAAGGTGCGGTAAACTGAACGCGCCCCCGCTCAAGTTTCAGAGCTTCATCATCGAATCAATCGGTCAACTCAGTTAACCGAAGGGGGCTTGAGTAATACGGATACGAACTGCCATTCAGGATTGAGCGGGGGCGCGTTGAATCTACCGAACCTTGAGACTAACGACTGCCCCCTTCCTAACCTGCGAATTCACGCAGCTTGAATTGTCCAGTCGCCACTGTCAGGTTCCTCAGAGTTTTTACACAGTAAGTCTCCTCCGTGAGGTGGGTGGGATTTCTGAGTTTCGCTACCGGCTCGCCTCAGGTGACAAGGCAAGAAATGAAAGACTCGCTCGGAAAACAAGAGACAGGACCTTTACTGCGCAGAGCACCCGACGATCGAGCTGAGAGAAACGCTTTTTCTGTCACCCTCAATCGGACTGCCTTGGGGACCACGGCGCTTTTTATCCTTTTTCTTCTTCCACAATTCGGATTAGCTCAAAGCAATGCACCCTTGCCTGAAAGTCCGATCGAGACTGTCTATATTGTGCCCACAAGCCATTATGATTTCGGTTTCGTCGATCCGCCTGACGCCGTACGCGAACGCGCAGCGCGTCACATAGATGAAGTGATACGCGTTGCTGAGAGTGACCCGGATTTCCGCTGGACGATTGAGAGCATTTGGCAGGTCAACGAGTGGCTCAAGCGTGCCAAAGCGCCAACGTCCGTACTACCCAGTGACCGGAACAAGATAGAGCGGCTGGTGAAGCTCATTAAGAGTGGACGCATCGCACTCTCCTCGGCGTGGGGCAGCATGCATACTGACTTTATGGGTGGGGAGGAGTTGAATCGGCTTTGTTACGACTACGCTAAGCTAAACCGTACGTACGGGTTGGAAACAGAGATGGCGATGATGGATGATGTGCCCGGCCATCCGTCAACTGTGCCATCCGTGTTGGCTGGTAGCGGCATGCGCTACCTGGTTACGGGAGCCAACATCTTCATTAACATGGCAACTTCGCTCGCGCCTGGGAAGGTTCCGTTCTACTGGGAATCCCCCGACGGTAGTCGCGTCTTGACGTGGGTGAGTCAGAGTCAGCGCGGCGGCTACCCTGAAGCCCTGACGGATTTTTACCTCGACCCTTACTCACTGGATCCCTACACCGGCAAGACTCCCTATGAGATGTTCAACCCCAAGGCAGGTAAGAAGACGGACCTTCAGATCATGGAGGAAGGGGTCGCGGAGTTGCAGAGGAGATATGGGGCGGCTGGTTATAAGTACGATGCGGTGATGGCCATTTACGCGCACGACTTCGTGGAACCCACGAACGTTGCGAACCTGGAACGTGCTGTTAAGCTGTGGAACAGTAAGCATGAATCACCCAAGCTGAAGATCGCCACGCCGCCAGAGTTCTTTCACTACCTTGAAGGGAAATACGCCGCGCAGATTCCGACGTTCCGCGGTGAATGGTCTGGCTTGTGGTCCGAGGCGAAGACCCAGTCGCCGCAGATCAGCGCGCTCGCCCGCTACGTGCACGACCACACTCCCGCAGCCGAAACTCTGTGGAGTGCCATCTCCGCCACACGCGGGATTCCGTTTCCCACCGGCAACACTGCCACCCTCTACGATTTGATGTTTACTTATGATGAGCATAGCGGAGCAGGGAATACAGGCTGGCCGCAGCTAAACGATCGAGACAAACTCGAGGAACAAAATCGAGAATACGTTAGGTACATGCAAGAGGCACAAAAGCAGGCGGAGTTTCTTCTCGATCAGGGAATGCAACTGCTAGCCCAACCCTCCCACGATGACGTGCCGCAATTGTCGGCAACGAGTAATGTTTGGCCTCTGCTGATCTACAACGCGCTTTCCTGGCAACGAGATGACCTTGTCACAGTTGCCGCTCCCGCAACGGGACTGAAGGTCGTTGCGATCCGTAGGGCCGGAAGCCGTCAACTTATTCCGTTCGACATCGATGAACAGGGGCACGCAGTTTTCGTGACCCATGATCTTCCATCTGTCGGCTATGCAATGTTCCAGCTCGAGACAACGCCAGGGCAGATGGTTTCGACCTTGCGTGATATGCCGGTAGGTAGTCAGGCCGAGAATAAGCATTTCCGCCTGCGGTTTCTTGCGGATGGCAGTGTCCAAAGCATCATAGCGCTGGCGAGTGGGAAGGAAATTGTCAACGACAAGGGCGAGGTGCCGTTCAATCAACTGCTTCGAATTGAAGGGCAGGAACCATCCGCCATCGCCTCACCCATTCCGCCCGTGATCAAGATCAAACGCGGCGTGCGCATGACACGTGTGACAATCACCCGCGAACGATCAGCCTTTCCGCTCACTACCTTCACGATCCATGACGATCTGGACCGTGTTGAACTCCACAATGAGATTGACAGCGCCAGGTTGCCTTTTGCGGGTGGAAAGAGTTGGCACGACTCCTACTATTTCGCCTTTCCATTCGCTTTGGGTACACAAGACCTTAAGGTCCTCCGTGGAGGGCAAAAGTGGTTTGATAGATTGCCGGATGACTACCTGCCGGGCGCGCGGCGAGACGCAGTTACGACTCAACACCTGATCGGCATGAGCGATGGCAGGGCGTCCGTTATGCTCGCACATCGTCAGGCATTTCACTTCGTCTTCCCGAGTTACATCAAGGTACGACCTTCTGCGAAGGGTGCGCCGGCTGAATTCCCTGCAATGTTCACGGGGAAGTGGCCGTTGCGGGAAGCGACTCTTTACTCCCGTGCATTTCGCAGGGGGAACCAGGCAGATACGCATGATCTGGGCGTAACGAATATAATGACTGTCGAACCTGGATTAGGCCAGCGCTACATCTTTGATTACGCGCTTAATGCTACAACGGGAAAATTTGATGACGTGTCTGCGTGGCGGCTGGGTTCGGAATTCAACGTGCCCTTGCGCGCCGTGTACGTCGCCGTCTCTCCTGCTGCTTTAGAGCGTAGCTACTTCGGGGTCAATCAGGCGAACGTCGAGATCGTAACGGTGAAGCAGCTTGCTGATACAACCGTTCACGGCGAAGTCAGTGCCAATCCTTTAAACCCGAGAGCGAATCAGGTGTTCGTCATTCGTCTGCAAGAGTTCGCCGGGCGGGCAGCAACATTGCAAGTTACGACGCCAGTGAAAGTACGTGCCGCGGCATTGCTTAGCTTGACGGAGGATCGCGTATTGGAAAGTGTCACGACGCTCTCGCCGCTGACCATCAGACTAAAGCCGTACGAAACAGTCACGCTGCGCATAGGAATTGAACCTGCGCCTTAACGACTACACGGGCAAAGGAGACCTGTGTGAAAACCGAAAAATCCCACCCACGGGAGTGGGCCATATAGAACTTTGGGGAATCTGACAGTGGCGACTGGACAATTCAAGCTGCGAACTGTGAATGTGAAATGAGTGATCAGAAGCGGAGAGATTTCCTGAAAAGTGCGGCGGCGGGGCTTGTGGCGCCGGCTATTCTGCCGGAGTTGGCGTTACGTCCTAGTGGTCCCAGTCAACATGGCTCAGAGAAACGCACCCAACGCGGCGCGGTTAAGACTCCAGTCCCTGCTGATATCCCCACGGTCGAGTCAATGCGCAGTGTGGCAATGCCGCACCGTTTCGGGGACCTGTTCAATCCCCCCGGCTTGACCAACCAGTGGGGCTGCGCGCAGGCAGCGATCGATGTGACCGGTGTGCGTAGCATCGCGTTTCCACCATTCGCTCAGGGCGAGATGAACACTGCCGCACTCGGCTCCGGTGGCGAATTGTTAACGGGCGTTCTCTATGTTGACGGTGAATACTTCGCCGCGACCAAGGAGCTGATTGAGTTCGTTTGGCGGCCGGATAGAGTCGAACGTCGGGCCCGGTACCGTGGCCTCGAGCTTTCGAGTGTAACGATCGTACCGTTTAGGCAGATGTCCGTAGCGGTTTCTCTGACCGTAGCTAACACGCAGAAGGCCCAACGCAAGACCGAGATCAAACTCGCACTGAATGGCGGAGTAACCAAGAGCGTAAGTCCGTGGAACGCGGCTTATTCTCCTGGAGAATTCGACAACGCGCGTACAGTCGATCGCAATCGCGGTGCGGTTATGTGTAAATCTGTTCGCACAGAGGCCTACTCGCTTCAAGGTGCCTTGCCGCTCGCTGACGAGGTGCTTCCATCCTGGCTCATTTATCGTTTCGATCTGGCTCCCGGCGAAGAACGCACGATCACCTTTGTCAATGCACTGGCAGGAAATGCCGATGAGGCTCGACGGCACTACGATGCGCTCGTGCACAACTTCGAAGCAGCGGCGACGGAAGTGCGTGATGAGTGGAACGCAGAACTTAAAGCTGCTTTTACACCGGGCAACGATCGGTTCTCGGGCTATCTGCCCACGCTCGTCACGAGTGACGAATCAGTGCGCCGTCTTTATCACTCGGCCGTGATGAGCGCGCTCTATTTCAAGCGCACGACTCCCCATTCAGTCTACGGTACAACCTACGTCACACTGGCGCCTCGTTACTGGGAGACTACGACGTTCCTCTGGGACATTAGTTTGAGCGCAATGCTCTTAGCGATGCTCGATCCCCACATTCTGCGGCGCATGATCGAGACCTGGATGCAGCTTGATGTCTATCAGCATTTCGGCACTGAGTATCTGACTGGTTCAGGCGTCGGTCCGTGGTATTCGGTAAACGACTTCGCCATGTGCCGCATGTCGCGGGAGTATTTACGTTGGACCGGTGATCATGCCTGGCTCGACAAGGAAGTTGGCGGCCAGAAGGTGATCGATCGTCTGGTGACTTACGCTGAACATTGGCGCAAGTTGGATACGAACAAGCATGGTTTGGCGGATTATGGGGGAGTTTCAAACCTGCTCGAAGCGGTTAGTAGTTATGTGCATGAGGTCGCCGGATTGAATGCGGCAAATGTTTATAACTTACGTTTCGTCGCCGATTTGCTGGAACATCGCGGCACTGCTGCGAAAGCTGATGCCATGCGCACCGAAGCACAGCAGTTGAGCCGCAGGGTGCTTGAACTTTACGTTCCCGGAAAAGGTATCTGGCACTGTCGCCTGCCGGATGGAAGCATGAATGAAGTGCGCCATTGCTACGATTTTGGAACGGTGCTGATCACCATTGGTGACACGTTGAGTAAGCAGACCAAGGCTGAGATGGTGCGTTTCTTCCGAGAAGAACTGCAGACACCTGTTTGGATGCGAGCGCTCTCGACCAAAGATTTGGACGTCACCTTCAGCATCCGCCCCGACCATCAGTGGACCGGAGCGTACACTGCGTGGCCTGCGCTGGCATTAAGTGCGTTGTATGCAGCTGGCGAAGGAAATGTCGCTTTCAAATGGATCAAAGGACTGGCCGAGACTGCCAGGCAGGGACCGATAGCGCAAGCGCACTTTGCGGAAACGGCTGTCGCTCCGGAAGCCGGTGGTGGCGCCCGTAAGGCACCTTCGGATCAACCGTACATCAACGATTGGGCCTGCGTGTCGGGCTGCGCATATCTCGAGCCGATCCTTGAATCTCTTTTCGGCGTGCGAGCGGGATTGTTCGGCAAGATCGAGGCGCAACCGGACTTTGGACCATTTGACTCGCGGGCTGAATTACGTGGTCTACGCTATCAGGGTCGGGACTATATTGCTTCAGTATCAGGGGTGCGACCGGCGTAGCTTTGCACCTCGATCAAATCCCCCAACTAGCCGGAGCGAGCTCATGAAGCTTTTGCTAATTGATGAGGAGGAGATATGGAAAAAGCGTCAGATGCAAAGGTCCTGCTGGTTTTATTGTCCACAGACTCGTTTCAGTAGCAGAGGGGAATCATTGGTGATATATCATTTGACACTTCTCATTTATCATTTAGTTTTTTTCGGAATACCCTCTACGACTTTGAGAACTGTAAGCCATAAAGAGGCACAAACAGCACAAATGAGCAAATGAGAAATGTCAAATGATATATGACCAATGATTTGGTTTTCTGATTTCAAAAGAGCCGACGCAACATGAAAATCGTCAACATCCGACCAACCACCGTAACTGTTCCCTTAGAGGCACCGCTGCGTCATGCCAATGGTTGCCATTGGGGTCGCTTTGTCCGCACCATCGTCGAGGTCGACACCGATGAAGGAATCACCGGACTCGGCGAAATGGGTGGAGGCGGTGAGTCAGCTGAAGCAGTGTTTCGCGCGATGAAGAGTTATCTGGTTGGTCACGATCCGGCGCGCATTGAGCAGATGCGCTACCTGATCGCGAACCCGACTGCCTCACTTTATAACAACCGGACGCAGATCTTAGCGGCGCTCGAGTTTGCCTGTCTCGACATTCTGGGAAAGAAGTGGGATGTCCCTGTCTCTGAAATACTTGGCGGGCGTTTGCAGGAGCGAGTGCCATTCGCCTCATACCTGTTTTTCCGTTATCCAAATTCGATCGATGGTTCAGGTGAAGTGCGCAAAATCGAGCAACTCGTCGCTCACGCGCGCGAATTGAAGGACCGCTATGGCTTCACGTCACATAAGCTAAAAGGCGGTGTGTTCGCCCCGGAGTATGAACTTGAGTGTTACCGGGCGATCGCTGGGGCGCTCGATGGTGACAGTTTTCGTTTCGATCCGAACGCGGTCTGGTCAACCGAGCAGGCCATATGGTTCGGGCAAGCCATCGAAGATATAAAGAACGATTACCTCGAGGACCCTGTTTTTGGTCTAAACGGTATGCGCCGGACGCGAGAAAAGGTGCGGATGCCGCTCGCGACGAATACGATGGTCGTGGGCTTCGAACAGCTCGCGGCAAACGTCCTCAACACGGCTGTCGATGTGATCTTGCTTGATACGACCTTCTGGGGCGGTATCCGTCAATGCGTGAAGGCGGCAGGTGTTTGCGAGACGTTTCAACTAGGCGTCGCTGTCCACTCTTCGGGCGAGTTGGGTATCCAACTCGCGACGATGCTGCACCTCGGAGCCGTGATCCCGAATCTTTCTTTTGCAGCGGACGCCCACTACCATCACCTCAAGGACGACATCATCGAAGGTGGAAAGTTCAAGTATGAACGAGGCTCCATCAAGGTGCCGGATGGGCCAGGACTGGGTGTGCTGTTGAACCGCGATAAGCTGGAGGAGTACAGCGAGTTATATAAGCGTCTGGGTGACTACCCTTACGATCAAGATCCACTCAGGCCTGGATGGACTCCAACTATTCCTAATAATCGCTGGGCTGATCCGGCGAATGACCGCGCGCCAGAAATAAGTCTCTGAGTTTTCCACACTCCTCGTTGTATGCGACTGGCAAGTATTACGCCGCTATCGCCGGCGGTTTTTTTTAGCTTCTCATTCTCAATGAGCATCAGAGTAGTGTAAGATGAAAATTGTAAGGCCTCAGCCATCAAGATTCAGTTCCTTGCGAGTGAAATAAAATAAGTAATAGCCGGCCCTCGCCCACCGGCCGATCCACCAATTCCTTGCGCTCTTTAGTCGCTGACGCACCCGTTGGTCCTCATCATAATGGATAAACCTATCAAGAAAGGACTCGACCCGAGTACTCAATCCGAAACCATCGCAGACCGGCGATCGGGAGAACTGAGGCGCGGCAGGCCCCAAGGGAAGACCGTTTCAACTCTGGGCGAATTGATTCTGCGAGCAATGCAGTTGCTCAGTCTGAACTACAAAGACATCGTTGCTGAGAGCAAGCGATTGGCCAAATTCAGAGGGAACCCGGACATGCGCGTTGGCAAATCTACCTTGGGCAACATCATCAGCGGACGCATCCGGCAACCGGGCACCGCAAAGCTCGATAGCATACGCATTATTTTGAACCTTTCGCAGCGAGACATTGATGACGCGCTCGGACTGCAGCCGGAACGGCGCTTCGCCGAGCAATTGAAAACAAGCAGCGCTCGTACACATGAAGTTGCGCGAGACGCGGTTACTCGCCAACGTACTGTTAGAGTGCCAATCTTGAGGCGCGACGCCAATCTGAAAGAATCACAGTTCTTGGGCGGAGTTCTAGACCACTGGGCTGCCGTCGAGATCGAATATCTCGGCCCGTTTTATCCGCCATACTTGTGCTACGTAGTCGTTGGTGAAAGCGATCGCTTTGCATCACCCGTTGCTCCACCGGCTACTCGGTTGCTTGTCAACACACTTTTGACCAAGGTGCCACCTGCTGAAAACCTAAGCTACCACCAACGTGAACTGTTCTATGTCCTAACGCCTCGCGGACTTACCTGCTCGTATCTTGAGTATGCAACGGGCGACAAGATCGTTCTGGTGCCACATCCTCTCTCTGGACACGTGCGTGAAGAATTCACGCGCAGTGATGTGACGGTTGTAGGGCAGGTTGTAGGCCTGCTCTTTCCGGAGTGAAGGATTAGAGAATGGTGAGGATATGGACTTGCTCAGTCGACTGAGCAGGTGATTCTTAAGTGCGTGCCCCGCATGTATATGAAAACATTAGGTCTGCTCAGTGGACTGAGCAGAAATAAAAATTCTTGCCCGCGATTTCGATAGACGTCGTACATTCCTCCTCGAAACGAAAACTCAACTTTGGTGAAGACACCAAACCCGAGTCTCAAGGCTTCCCCCCAAAGTCTTACGAGCAACGCTTCCAATAAGAGTTATCCGACGAAGGGAGTATCGGTGACGAATTCATTGGATAAGTGAGAAAGGTAAACGGTACGTACTTATGACGCCGATGCCGACAACTTCAACCCCAGTTCCAGCGCACACGTACACTGCAATAGCACAAAGGCACAAAGACGGCAGTGTCCTCCTCTCGGTTAACGCAGAGAAGATATGCAGGGTCAACGGCGTCGGGGCGCTGGTTTGGCTAACCATTGAAGAGAGTCTTCAAGACTTGACCATTGATGACACCGTGCGACGTTTGGGCGAGCGATTCGAGAGGATTAACCGTGAGGGGGTGTTGCTCTACGACGTCTCTTTGGCAAAACTCCAGCAGGATATTGCCGCGTTTCTCGATCAGATGGCGAAGATGAAGTTGCTTCAAGTGGTGATTGATCCACAGGGGCGCCAGGTGTATCGGATCCCTGACGGAGTAAGCGCCACAACCTCTGCGCCAGACTTGTCAGCCGCAGACATCGTTGCCCCAGCGCCGCCGTCCTTTCAGCGCCAGTCTGCTGCGGCTTCTACGGCGCCAGCCACACCAGTCTCCACCGCAGTGCAGGCGGAAACATCGTTTGCTGATGACAGCGTCAAGCCCCTGAAACGCGAAACTTTCATGGCCTTTGTTGGCTTGGCAACATTTGATGTCCTGCTGAGGACCGCCGGGTTCGAGTCGTTGATCAGGAAGGTTGAGCGCTATGCAACCGCTGAGCCGCAAACAACAGATAGGGAGATATGCAAACGCGTTAGGGCAGTGGTTGATCGCGCGCAGATGTACTACCCGAAGAAAGCGATGTGTTTGCAGCATTCATCCGTCATGACATGTTTGCTGCGGCGCCAAGGGGTTCCGGCTGAAATGGTATTGGGAGCTCAGAATTTTCCACCGAAGGCTCATGCATGGGTGGAAGTTGATGGCGAAGTGGTTAACGACAAAGCGTTCGTACAGAACAAGTATCGCGAGTTGCGGCGTATCTAGGGACGAACGAACTGTTGAATGTGGGGATCTGAGATGAGCGGGATAGGTGGGATTTTGAACTTTAATGGAAGGCCGCTGGATCTTAGGGAGTTTGTCTGCTTATGGGATCTTTTGAAAAGTCGTGGGCCTGATGGTGGAGACATCGCAACAGCTGATGCGGGTGGCTTGTGTTATCAAGCCTTTCATATCAACCGCGAATCACGTATGGAAAGACAACCGCTTGTGTCGCGTGAAGGACGAATCATGGTCGCTGAATTGCGGCTCGACAATCGAGAGGAACTGATTCCGGAGTTGAGGTCGCTTGTGGAGAGGGCGAATGGAGGGGTTACGGACATTGCGCTTGCAATGGCAGCTTACGAAAAGTGGGGGGAATTGTTTGCCAGTCATCTGGTTGGGGAGTACGCGATAGCGGTGCTAAGTCCGTCTGAGCGCGCTATGTTGCTGGTGAGGGACCATATCGGATCCCGGCCACTCTTTTATACCTATGACAAAGATCGGTTGATATGCAGTTCCACGATCCCATCGTTGCTTGATGCGAGCTCGATTGCAATGAGAGTGGACGAGAACTTCATCGCGGGTTTTCTAGGGCATGGTCCAGAGCCAGGATTGACTGCTTTTAAGCACATTCATGCGGTCAAGCCGGGGCACGTGGTCAGAGCGCGAAGCGACGGTCGCGTAACCGAACAAAGATATTGGGGGCTGGACCCGGATAAGGAGATTAGCTATCCCAAAGATTCAGATTACGAAGAGGTGTTCTTTGATTTGTTTCGGAAGGCTGTGAGTGGATCGCTGCGTTCTGACAGGCGGGTAATGGCGGATTTGAGCGGCGGGCTTGATAGTTCTTCTGTAGTTTGTGTGGCTGATCATTTGATGGCGAATGGAACGGTCCAAGCTCCAGACCTGGAGACGATATCTCATGTGTACGACGAGGCGACCACATGCGATGAACGGAGGTTTATCTCGTACGTCGAAGAACAAAGGGGTGTGAAGGGGCACCACTTACGCGAAGATGACTATCAAATCCTTTCTCCTTTAGTTCCTGAGCCTTCTATTGGTGGCCCAGATGCTTTTTACATATTCGCCGCATATCACCGGGCAAAGGCGGAGACAATGCAAAGTCAAGGAGCTCGCTTGGTAATCGGGGGGAGAGGCGGCGATCAGATATTTAATAGTATTCCTGATCCGACAGGGGAACTTGGAGATCTGTTGGTCTTGGGTAAGCTGTTGAAGTTAGATCGGCGACTGCGGGTGTGGAGCGCCTCATTAAAGAAGCCCTATGTGGGGCTGTTGTTTGAGAGCATGGTGGTTGCGTTGTTGCCTCGTAGGTTTGGGCGAATTCTCAGGCCGGGTCCTGAGGGACCGGTGCCGGCGTGGGTGGATAAAGGGTTTGCTCGTCGCACGAATATGCGCCAACTGCGGTGGCCTCCGTCGGACGTGTTTGGTTTTAGGTTGCCATCTGGGCGTGATCAGTCAACCGGGTTTTTATCAGTGATGTACGGCGTGAATGTTAGTCATGATCAGGCAAAGGGGAACATTAGGGTTAGCTATCCGCTGTTGTACCGTCCGTTGGTGGAATTTATGCAGGCGATTCCGTTTAGTCAGAAGGTGCGGCCTGAGGAGACGAGGTCGCTGCTGAGGCGGTCACTGCGGAATCTGCTACCGCCTCAAACGACGAAACGTAAGAGCAAGAAGAACCCGAGCGAAGCCATTTTTCGTGCAGTGCGTAGAGAATGGCCTCGGCTTAGTCCATTGTTTATCGAACCTCGCTTGTGTTCATACGGCTTTGCGAGGCGGGAACCCTTGTTGGCGGAATTTGAACGGGCGCGGCAAGGCCTAGATACTCGTTCGATTGATGTGCTGAGAACTATTGGTCTTGAACTGTGGCTGCGCGTTTTGGAAAATCACCGGCCCGTGCCGGACGGAAGGGACAAGGCGGTTTCGATTCGAGGTAGGGAAACCCGTGCGGGTGGTAACGGCTGAAGTTGTTGAGAAGGTTCTAATCAATAACGCTCTGTATCAGTAATCAGTCTGCATGGTTAACTGTGTTGGCTGGTGTATGGAAATTCTCGAAGTGTTAGAAAGGAAACTAAGGCCATGAAAAACAACTATGAGAGTCCTGAAGTGACAGCCCTCGGCAGAGCAGAGGACGTGATTTTGGGTAACAAGGGCGTTGGTGAAGACAGCTCGTCAGACCCGTTTTTGGCCCTGGGTGTCGAAGAGGACGAGTAGTAGGTGGTGACTCCTCGAAGTGATAGAAAGGAAACTGAGACCATGAAAAACAATTATGAGAGCCCGGAAGTAACAGGCCTCGGCAGGGCCGAGGATGTGATCTTGGGTAACAAGCAAGGTGGAATGGATAGCGACACGGATCCGTTCATTAGTGTGGCCGTTGAAGAGGACGAGTAGTGCGACTCGATTCAGGGCGCGTCCCGTGTGAATAACAGGGGGTGCCCCGTCAAAAGTTGCCGTAGTTCGGATGCAGAGCGTTATTGTTTCGGACCTTTTCGGGGCAGGTGTTCCGGCTGCTTAGTGTTGGCACCAGCGAATAATATGGGCACAGTATGCTGGGTTGTCAGAGTGAAGATACCTAATAGATGGATAACGGGGTTTGCGTTCAAAATTTAAAGGAGCGCATTAGCTTTAGGGCTTCTGGCGCAACCTCTTCTACCCGTGATGAATGAGTCCGTGTGATGCCATTGTTGGAGTTGTTTCTCCTAATGTGATCTCTCATTCCTCTCCAGCGGATGTACTGATCCTGTTTTTCTGGGTTAGGGTCCTCTTTTTCCTGTAGCCAGAAGTTGAACCAATCTAAGTTCCGTTGGTACTTCGAGAATCTGTGAGTTGGCTGCATTGTAATGTGTTCCTCCCCAGGATAGATGAATAACTCGAAAGGTTTAGCCCGCTCGTTCATGGCGGTATAGAACTGCATTCCAGGGAGATAACCAGAGTCGGCGGTTTGGGTTAATAAGGGAGCCGTTAGTTTATCTGTATTGAGAGCGGGCGAGAGTTCCTTCCAATTAGGTGCTGCTTCACCTTCAGGCCATCCTCCGAGCATAGCAGCGAATTTCTTGTGCCATGTGTTGAAAGACAGATAATAGAAGAGTGGGTCGCGGGCGCTTGGTCCTCCGTCTGCCGCGACTTGGAAGATGTCGGAATGCGTGATCGTGAATTCAGTAATTTCGGCGCCGTAGCTCACGCCGGTGATTCCTGTGCGACGTGGATCAATAATACCCGTCTGGTCTAAGTTGGTTAGAACGGTTTCAAGGCTTGCCATCGGCGAGGTCCACCGGAGAAGGTTGTTCTTGAAATCATTTGGCTTTATGACACGGATGGGCGGGGCGTCAAAATCTAGTACCACAAAACCGTTTGCGGCGAAGACTTGGATTGGAAATTCGTCCCCCACGGCACCGCGTAGGAAGCCAGAGCTGCGGTACGTTGTTACGATCAGCGGATAACGGATACCGGCCCTGTAGTCGAGCGGTTTGATAAGATGTGCAAAAGTCTTGTCACCGTACTTATTGGTCCATTCAAGCCTACTGGCTGGGCTTAGCTTAATATTCTGAAACTCGGGATTTATATTCACAATTGTGTGGGGAACTCCGTCGCGCAGATCAACCACTGCCAGTTCGGGCGGGGTTGTTGGATTTTCGCGGATGCAGACGGCGCGAGCTCGGTTGTTCTCAAAAGAGAATGCGGAGAGAACATCTTTGCTATGGGTGACCTCGCTGGCCGAACCGCCCTCAGTGGGAATGACGAAAAGCGCACTTCTTCCATCGGCGGTGAGCTGTACAAAGTAGATCTGTGTTCCATCGCGGTTCCACCAGAGGTCTTGAATGTAGAAAGCGGAGTTTGGTGTAAGCTGGAGCGTTGTTGGTTGGCTCAACGTTTTGGCAAAGAGGGAGTAACCGTAGAAGGGGAATTGTTTAGGGTCATCAAGGTAGGAAATATAAGCGGTCGTTTTACCATCGGGAGAGGGTTTAGTTAGGAACGGTTTTGGGCCTTCAAAGTGTGGTTTGTGTGTTTTATTGTAGTCTGATTCCTCTTCGGCGGTGGCTTTTCTTTCTCTACCGGCGGCAACATCGTATACCCAGACTTCGAGATGTTTGGGCATATTGTTGATCACTGATTGCATAATCGGTTGTGCCTGCGCCGCCCTGATTGAGCCGTCCCAGATAATACCTTGTTCGGCAATCTTCTTTAGCTCGGTTGTGTTGATGGGCTCCACCGTAGTGAAGATTATCTGGCGGCCATCAGACGACCATTCGTAATCCTTTACGTCGTTGGGATTGTGAGTCAGTTGGTCTGGTTTACCTCCCTCTCTTGTCCATCTCCAGATCTGCCAGGTCCCGCTCTCTTTCAAAAGATAGGTGACATATTTGCTGTCCGGGGACCACTGGGGGTCGACTTGGAGATATTCTCCGATTTCATTCCAGTGTGGAGGGCCAGCGCTTCCTAAGTTGATGGGCATGCTTCCCGGTTCAGTTGCGATGAGGAAAAGCGCGCTGTGGTAGCTGTTTGATTGAAGGACGGACTGGCTTACCACGTAGGCGACGCTCTTGCCATCGGGCGAGATCTGAATTCCCTTGAAGTCGCGCATTTGCAATAGGTCAAGTGCGGTGATTGGGCGCGGTGTAGTATGTGCCACTGAGTGAATATACAGAGGTGTCGGTTCAAAATCGGCAGATGGAGAGTAGCTTTGGGCGAGCGCATAAGTGGTTAATGATCCTATCAGGAGGAAGAAGGCCAAGGATCGAAAAAATTTACGCATCGCTGGTTTTGGTTTTAGTGAACTGTGTGCAGTTGTGTACAAGACAGGAGTAGTGGAGCGATTAAGTTCTCCTCCTTCGCAGTGGACCAGGCTGTGGGGTCCTAAAAGGATACTCTTAGAGCGAGTTGGATCGAACGTGGGCCACCGAACTGGTAGAGGGGGTTGAACCCACCGGAATTGCCCCCGGAGCCTAAAGCTCTGCCGAGCATTGTGGTAGAACGACCAAATGCCAGATTCGGACGGAATACGCCAGAAGCAGAGATCGATCCCAAACTGGAGTTGGCAGGTGTTGGATCTCCGAAATTAGGATGGTTAAATATGTTAAAGACCTCTGTACTGAATTGCAGTCTCACTCGTTCCGTCAGATTAAATTGGCGACGAAGGGCTATATCCATCTGGGAAGCGGGAAACCCTCGCAGGGAATTACGGCCGAGAGTGCCTTGCTGTCCGGGGAGCGGAGCAGAGAAGGCCGCAGGATTTATCCGTCGGCCGCCGCCCACAGAGGGATCGGAGAGATACAGCGGCACACCCTGAATAAGGTTTGGACGAAAGGTATAGGAACCAAACCGCGCGCTGGTGTTGGTTATTAGCGCGTCTATCGGTGTAGCGGACCTGGCGGTAAAAGTTCCTTCAATTGCCCAGCCGCCGAAAAGGGTTTTGGCGGTCGCGCCAAATTGTGTTGTCGGGATGTTGTAGGTGACTGCGCCGGTCAAAGTGTGACGGACATCAAAGTCCGAGGGGCCACGATCGTTGTTGACGTTTATAACTCCTTGTGGGGGTGTGACACCTGAGTCGTTAGACGCTATATCGATGGAATGGGCCCAAGTATAAGACGTAAGTGCCTGCAGGCCGCGGGAAAGCCTCCGTTGAAATTGTAATTGGAGGGACTGGTAATTGGAGGTTGCTGAATTTGTTGTTAATGAGAGCGGATTAATAAAATTCGGATTAACGAAGGTCGTGGAGGAGCCGAACCTCAAGATTGCTTGTCGGAGAAGCCTGTGACCCGAGGCAGCGACATAAGTTGCAGAGATGGATTGGTTGCTGCCAAGGGACTGTTCTACGGCGAAGTTCCACTGCAGTGTGTACGGCAGGTTAAGGTGGGGATCAAATGCAGTCAACGCCGTGGTTGCTGGTGGTGTGGATATTACCGGCGGTGGAGTGGCGTTTGTGACTGAGACTGGATAGGGTATTTCACTCAGAAAAGCAACGGCCGTGAAGGGCCATTTGGCGGTGAATGCATTGGTAATCAGCCCGGTTCCCAAGTCGTAGAAGACTCCGAAGCCGCCGCGCAGAACTATTTCTTTCCCAGATCTTGCGGAGAGTTGGTAGGCGACTCCGATACGGGGCGCGAAATTCTTGTATCTTGTGCTCCAAAGGGCAGTGCCTCTCGGGGCAAATGCGATGCTATTTGGAGTGGCGATGCCTGTAATGGCAAACGCGTCGTTACCGTGCGTCTCATGAGGCGGTGTATTTACTTCCCAACGTATGCCGTAAGTGATGTTTAGTCTTCGTGTAGCCTTCCATGTATCTTGTCCGTACAAGGAGAAGTTGGTGAGAATCGGGATCTGGGGGCCGGTGTTATTCTCGAGGATAACCTGTTGTGCTGTTCCTGAGAGAGCTCCGTCAAGAGGATCGATCACGCCGTTGAAGAACACATTCTGTCCATAAAGTCGTGGGGCCAGGATTGGTGACATGCGGCGATAATCTGAACCGACTTTTATCAGATGGGCTTCCCCAACGATGGATAAATTATCAACGAGATTGATCTGGCGTTGTACATTGGTTGAGCCATCGCCAACAAAAGTACTGGTATTCCTTCCCTCGCTTAAGCTGACGACTGAGATGGCACGCCGGCTGGATGCAAACGGAGGAAATAAGAGTGTGTCTGGAGGAACAACCGCTCCACCAAAAGTGTCGAGGAAAGAGAAGCCGCCATTTGAGTTGCGACTATAGTTAAAACGGAGGTCGTTGGTTATGTACGAGTTAATGTTGAACGTGGTGCCTATGGTGAACGTCGTCGTGCCAACGCTGAGGAGTCGGATGGTATTGAGGCTTCGTAGGCCGTCGCCAGTTCGTGTGAGAGTCTCGGACGGCGCATAGTTAAACCGGGCGAACATGTTGAGTTCGTTATTGAACGTGTGATCAATGCGGATGCTAGAGGCGTTCAGGTTGGTAGGGTTGGAATAGCTAGCAGCGTACTCGGCTAGTCCGTTTGGCTGATCTGGTCCTGTTGGTATTGGGAAGGCGTTCAGAAATTGTTTGATGGCCGGCGAAGCCAGGGGGCTTGACCGTGCGCTTCGTGAAGGTACGTCGGTTAGTCCTACAAGAGGTTGCCTGAGGCGCAGTCCCTCATAGGAGAAGAAGAAGAAAGTGCGATTGCGGCCATTGTACCAGGGCTGTTGTCCGCTATCTCCGAATCGTGGTAATAGGACTGGTCCACCTATCACACCGCCGAAATCGTTCTGTCGCAGCGCTGGCCTTTTTAGTCCACGACTGTTGGCAAACCAGTCGTTGGCATCCAGGGCATCGTTACGAAAGTATTCGAATAGGGCGCCGTGAAAGTCGTTTGTTCCAGAGCGGGTGACCATTGAGACCTGTGCGCCGGGAGTGCGTCCAAACTCGGGCGCATAAGTGGAAGTCAGAATCTTGAATTCTTGTAGTGCGTCCACCGAGACCAGGTTGTTGGTGCCCCCGAAAGTGGTTAGACCGGGTAGGGCGCCTGCGCCGTTCTGTCCGGGAGAAAGCGCGAATGGAGCGCCGATGTTTGCGCTGACGCCATCGACCGTAAAGTAATTTGCATCGGCACGTTGCCCGTTTACCGAAAACTGGCCAGGCTCGCTGAAAACGGTTTTGGTTAAGACAACTCCGGGAGCGAGCGTGATTAAGGATTGGAAACTGCGCCCGTTGAGTGGCAGGTTCGCAGCAAATTGAGAATCAACAACAGTACCAACCGCCGGAGATTCATTGATGAGAGAGGAGCCTTCAACAATCTGGACCGTCTGGCTGACAGTGCCGACGTTCATATGAATTTTCATCGCCACTTGGTCATTGACGTTCAGCACCACGTCTCTTACTTCTGTGGGAGTAAAGCCATTGTGTTCTGCTTTCACGGTGTAATGACCGGGCGGAAGCAGCGGAACGACGAACGCGCCTTCGCCGTTAGTGGTTGTGGATCTTTGGAATCCCTGGGCTATATTTATTACTGCGATGCTAACGTCGGGGATTACGGCGCCGTTTTGGTCTGTGACGGTGCCGCTCAGCGTGGCAGTCGTGCCCTGGGCCAGCGCAGCGTCGAGTGAAGAATTACAAGTGATAACTAGAAGACAGAAGGCACAACGCAGGAGGAGGACGGCAAACGGCAATCGGTAGAAATCAGACCGCAGATGGCCACAAGCAGACGCCTGGTGACGAAGCGCGTGAGGAAGAATACCTAAGACGCGACATGCGATGTTTGAAAAGTAAGAAAGAGGACAGAAGAGAGGCGGACAGACTTCTGGTGTTCTGGGCATCAGGAATTCTCCATCTGGTCATGCCTCTCTTTCTGGGCGAAAGGGAGACTGGAATTGTTAGAAAAATCTCTCGTCGTTTACGCTGAGAGCCACGTTACGAAAGACAGGAGTTTTCAATCAGACTCGCTGACAAACGACTTGAGCTCGTTTCAACTTTATGTATGTTTCCGGTCGCGCAATATCAAATTGAATTTTGAATTAAAGTACAGAGAAAAAAGGGGAATGGGAGAAAAACGTCTCGGAGAGAAACTTCTTCAGATCCGCGAAACACTCGAGCTCTCTCAAAGTGAGATTCTTCGGTACATGGGACTCGATGAACAGTACTCGAGAAATATCATCTCTAACTATGAGAAAGATCATCGGGAACCACCGCTTTTCGTTCTGTTGGGATATGCCCGTTTGGCAGGCATCTGCCTGGATGCGATCGTCGATGACGACGTTGACGTGCCAAAGAAACTGCCCGCGACTCCCAAACACCGTGGTGTGAAGATTCCAGTCCGCAGACCGCGAGCGTCGAAGAGATAAGACGCAGACGATCCTCAAAAACCAACTGAATCTCATTGATCAGTAAATTCATCCGGGGTACTGCCGGATCCGGGCGGCTAGCTTCTCAGCGCTGGTGAGCGAGCGCCAGAATTCAGATGACTTTACTCCATTAGAACTTTGCGCAGAGATTGTAAACGCCGCGCGAATCGTATCATTGTTAGTCAGCGCCAACTTGTGAAGTCGCTCCACCGCACGTTCCACGTCCACATCGCCGGCAATCCCGATCTCCTCGGCCGCGATTGACGGAGAGGGCGAAAAGAAAACCGGTTCGATCTCCTGGCGCAGCGCCGCAGTCTCGTGCTCCAAAGCCTCTGCGTGTTCTCGAATCATTTGCAGCCACTTGACGCGTGCTTCATGAGTAACTGTGTGCAAGTCGACATTCGCAAACCGATTAGTTAGCCGTCTGAGTTCGATAGCATGAAACAGCGCGCGGTATCCGCGATTCACCATTCTGGAAGAGAAGGACCGTACGGCTTCATCAAGACCGTTTCCGTTTTTCAGAGTCGCATCTTTTCGCGACAGGAAATCGCGCAGCTCGTTATCTACAGCTACCGTGCTGGCGGTCTCTTCAGACTCTCTAATAGCTTTCGTGCCTGAAAAAGTCTGCGGTTGGCGCTGCGTCGCTTCATCGATAGTATTAATTTCGATTTTCACCGCCGTATTGTTCTTGACTGGAGCGAGCGCGCGAACCAGCTCGTCCTTGCGTTGCACGGTGTCAACGACCCCTTCAACGCGCAACAGGCCCGCAGCCGTCCGCGACAAACTCACCTGCTCACTGCGGTCACCCTTTGCCTGATCGAGGAGATAGGCAACGTCGATCTCTAATTCGGCTGATGCCACAGCAGCTGGATGAGCGATGAAAGACGAAGGATGAATAAGATCAACTGCTTGTTTCATCTTTCCACCCTTTTCCTTTCCATTTTCGGAAAGCAACTCCGGTTCAACCTCAAAGACGTTCGGCGCCACATCTTTCTGGGACAGTTGCTCAAAACTCGCTTCGATGAACCGGTACTCGTGTAATTCTCCACCACGCTCGATCAACAAAGCTTGCTCAATCGGATGCAGGTCCTTACGGTTCAGCTTAAGCGTAGCTTTCAACAGACGGCTCGCTCCAATCGTACGCGACGTCCCATTAGTAATAACGTAAGCGTCTGCGCTCTGTTCCACCTGCGCACTAAACGAACCCGCGATGAGCTCGCTGAACTCCTTCGCCGATAGCTCGAGTTGCCAGATGTCATCCAGGTTGAGCAGCAGGTTATCTGTGGTGGCGGGCACCGCTGGACGCGGCCTTCCGCCGTGGTGGTAAATCGTGCGTGAACCGTCTGCTTTCTGCCATACTCCCGCGATCATCCTGTTGCTCTCGTCATAAACGCGCTCGACACGATCGGCTTGCGAGGAGTTTTGCCAGCTGTCGATCCTGCGCCTCGAAACGACTGTTCCTCCGGCCTGCCTGCGTTCCTCCAGATTGACTATCCGATGAGTGATTTGACCAGGACTGTTCCCGATCATCTTCTCATCGATACTTGATTGCGCAAGAAGATTCGCTGCGCTGAGAGTTGGTGTGGTCCTCGTCTTAAAGAATAGGATGCCGCCGATTACTATGATCGTCGAAATGAGAGCTGCCAACCATTGCGAATGTGTCGACACCTGTTTTCGACTTGCGGGTGAAGTGAGGCCCAGCAAACTTATCTGTCTTGAAGCGAAATAGTTCGCTTGGGTGGTATCTGAAACCGATAACGGGCTTGTCTCAATAGTCTTGCCGCGCCTGACGGCGTTGAGAACCACTTCTATCCGCCACCAGAGGAGGCGTAACAACGACATAAACCACGAAGAGGCACATATGCTCTCACTGGTTGCCATGGAAGGAGCTACCTGTACTGCCTCCTTGACCAGCTTTAGAGGCGTTTGGACTACCTCTTCTACGATTAGTGGTTCGTTATAAATGACTTGGAGAACTGGTCCATTCTCGAAGCGCAAGAATGCATCGAGGGTGCGCCCATCGCTCAACTGGATTGTGGCCCACTGCAGGGTGTTCGGAAGGTCTGTCTCACTAACAGCGAAGAACAGTAACTGGACGCCTTGCTCACTAAAGACTTCGACGAACTCAACGCTCTTCTGCGGTGGCAAGTTGAGATTGAGTTCGCTTTCTTCTGAGTTAATTTTTAGTGAGCTAACCAGGTTACCGTTTACCGCGACGCGCAATTCTTTTGGCTTGTGCTCCGAGATCTCGCGCAGGCGCTCATGATACTTGGCTCTTAAATCAATTGTGCCTCCACCAGATGAACCTCCGCCATTTCTGTCTTGCGGTGGTGTTTCAGAATTGCCTTGCTCGTTTTGACAACGCTCTGAGAGCAGGGGCAGACCGAGCAAGCGATTAACGGCGTCGAGGCAAAAGCGACAACTAACAATATGCGCGAGCTTCGCGGTTGTAAGCGTTTCTGTATTGTTCGATTGATAAAACTCTTGCAGTTGCTCGATCTGTTGACATTTGCCTTTTCGCGAGTTGAAGATCATTTGACGCAGTTCGCCAATCAAATCACCGTCCCTGCCAGAGACTTTTGTTTGACTTGATTCCGGTGACAGTTTGGTGCTCATCAACCTGAGCCCACGTCGCTCAGTCAGATACAGCTTCAATTCGCTACGCGCTACTCTCTGCCACTGATCTACGCAGTGTCTTGAGCTACGGAGGATCAGGGCGATCTCACTGGGATAGTAGTCATGAAAGAAGCGAAGTATCAGGATAGCGCCAGCGCGCGATGTCTCTTTTCTGGCACAGGCGTAGGCGCAGACTTGGCACAACTCTTCCTTGGTCTGAATGCGTCGTGCAGGCTCGACAGCGCGCCATCCCTGGTCGAACGAGTCGTAGTCGGTGATCGAGATCGTTCGATCAAGCACTTTTTCTGCGTTCCGGTTCATCCGCGACAGGTGCATGTAACGCAACATGCGCCTCAGGTATCCGTCAATGTTCTCGATCTCTTCGAGGCTTGTGCGACCCAGGACAAACTGAATGAAAGCATCCTGGACCAGGTCTTCAGCACTTGGCCTGTTTTGATTGGTAAGTCGCAGGGCCCAGGCGAGCAACTGTTCATAACGCTCGGTGAACAATTCTTCCCGCTTTTGTTCTCTTTGGGGAGCAAGCTTTTGTGAGTCAAGCATGCTGGTCCTCTAATCCCAATTATCACCAAAGTATGGTAAAATCCGTCGCCTACTCGACCGGAAATCTGGTCGGGTCGCTCCTTGGAAATCGACAATCAACTCATACCGCGCATGAGCAAAATCGCTTCACATAGTGAGTGATGAGCGCTGCCACGGAGCAAAAGAAATTCAGGCTCCCGGCAAGAGTGACTTTCGCAGGCAGTTTAGACAGATTCCTGTCTGAAGGCAACCTTTTACACGTCAATAGTTTTTCCACAGGAGGTAACTCCTGATGGGAAAGTACGCGCGCCCGAGGCCGGCACGGCTCACTGAAAAGTTATTGCAGATAAGAAAGGCGTTCGATCTTTCGCAGGACGGAATGCTGGAGAAGGTCGGCCTGGCGGGAGACTTTTCCCGCAGCACAATTTCCAGTTATGAACTTGGCGCCAGCGAGCCACCGCTACCTACTCTATTGCAGTATGCGCGTTTAGCGGGTGTCTGCCTGGATGTTCTCGTGGATGACAAGCTTGACCTGCCGAAGTATCTGCCCGGAACTCCCAAACATCACGGCGCGACAGCTTCCAGTAGTCGAACATCGCGGCGATAGGCAAAACAGCCACAGCCCCGACTGGGTGAGGGAATTGGCATGGCTCGGGTCTTCGCACAACACACCCGAGTTTCTGATCACGGACAATTCATCACGAAGGCCCTGGCCGGAATGGTCACGCCGATCTTCAAAATTGCGTTGCGGCAAAGATTGTGAAGGTTGTCGGGAGCTTGGCCTCGCAGGGTTTTCCGCGATTACGGACAATCTTGACTTGGCGGTGACGAATGTTGGCGCAGGTTGCTAATGTCACTGCTCGATCACATTCAAGCCTTTGGCGGCAACGTCATGATTGGCAGAGTCGGGGAAAAGAGGTGGGATTGGCTAACCGTACATCAGTAGATGCTAAAGAGTTGATAACCGTCCTCAACGACCCTACGAATGCGACCACGCGGCTATTGACGGTGTGGTCCAATGTTCCGTTGCTGTTGATGTTGGATGTCGATTGGGAGCGTGGACCACTCGTTCTGATAGGGCTGACTGATTATATGATGTGGCCACTTCTTCCACCCGGAACACTTCTTCAGCTTGACCAGAAGGTGCGCACCGTTGCTGAGGGAACATGGACAGAATTTGAACGTCCGATTTATCTCATAGAACACAACAACCGGTTCTACTGTTGCCATGCTCAACGGAAGCGGCAGACGCTGCTTCTAATCTCGCATGCCGAATCACCTGCTCCACCCTCAAAGCCAGTTCCTTTTAAGGAGGCGAGGGTTCGTGGCCGGCTAACTCCGATCTTCCGACCTCTAGCCACGCGGGGCAACGCTCCTGGACGTGCGAACCAACCACGTCTCAATCCCTGAAGCCATAGAGTCTTTCGAGTTTCCGCCAGGTTTTCACTTTCGTTAAGGAATTTGCTGGGGCGAACCGAAGACGCTCCGCCTTGATCGCTAGCCCGGCGTAACTCAGTGTGGTCTTGGTCCTGTGTTTTAACTCAACGAGCGTGCGCGGCAGACATTGATCCTTCCTGATTCTCATCTTATTCAATTGAGCAATGAAATCCCGATCCGGGAAGATAAGCTCGGCTGCAAAAACCTCGGCTCCGATTTCAAGAGTCTTGCTTATATTGGATTGATCACAATAGGAAACTCCCAGATCTCGGTCTCTATAGAAATGTTTCAGTTCGTGAGCCATTGTGAAAACCATTGGATCTTGCGGAAGATTCTTCGCCAGCATGACTGTTGTTCCCAGTTCGTCGCAAATGAATGCCCCGCGCAGATTTCTCAGTCTATAGGGCCATAAGTCGATTTCAATTCCATTCCTGAAATATATCCGCCTCATGTCGCTGGGAGTCACGCGCGGAGAGTTCAAACCATTTTCCGCGCGCACCTGTCTGGCGAGTTGTTTCAGATCGTAGTAATAATCGTTTAGGTTCACTTCTGTTTGCCTCTCTTGCGCCCTGGTTTCGGCCGGCTCTTTCCCTGGTATATTCTCCGGGCTTTTCGAAATTCGGCATATTTCATTAATTCTTCCAAGTCTGCCGGATGTAACTGCCTGGCGGTACGTAGCAGCGCCATTAGGTGGTCCTCATCGCCTTCGGTCCCCTCTGGCGGGAAGAAGCTCATCATCGACACGCCGAAGAAACGGGCGAGTTTCTCCAAATCCTCGAGGCTGGGTCGATACATGCCGGTTTCCCACCGGGATATAGTATTGGGGGCAACTTTGATGTATTTAGCTAGCGCTTCTTGAGAGAGTCCTTCGCCGCTATTGTAGTGCGCGCGCAAGTGTTTAATCTGTTCGGCTACATGGTCAAGTATACCCATCTTTAGTTTTCACCGGCATCCTCTTGCAGGATGACATTCCAACGTTCTAGTTGACAGGGCAAGTTGAGTAGCGCTATTATACGCCATCGGAATTAGAGCACAAGATTTCGCTCGATTGGGTAGTGGGAAGTTAGTTTTTCGTTCTAACTAGTCGTTGTATTAACGCTACGATTTTAGATTTGGCCAGGAACGTCGGTCAGCAAACTGATCTGCTGCCGCTAATTGACGAGATTAGCAAACGGCAGACGATCGCAACGAGCCCAGAGCTTACTGCAATGCGCCAAACGCTACGCAACTGCGTGGCAGATCGGTTTGCAACCCGCGCTTTGGTTGATTTGCCTCACGATGAGTACCTTTACTTTTCGCAAGCGCGTATTTCTAGCGTCCGTTTCAACCGGCTTCACGTCGTATGTGTTCGCTGAGGTGGAGTCGAGTCAGGGTGGTGAATACAAATGGGGCAGCTACATGCTCAGCATTGCGGATTGCCGGCGCCGGATCCAGATCGAATTTTTTCTTGGGACGGCGCGTGCCCGCCAGCAGAGTTTGGCAAAGCTAGATCTTCTTCTCGAGGTCCTGACAGCATTTCGGCTCGCGCTTCGAAAGGAATCGCAACTTATTGCAGAGTGTGAGAGGGCGGGGAAGCGCACTCGAGTTCGTGCTGTAAATCGAAAGAAACTGCCGTAGCGAAACCCTGCTGCTGTTGACTTGGAAGTTGTCCGCCCCCCCGTTGTGTTACTACCTGTAGCGCGGACGCGTAGCGCATGAGAAGTATCTTTCCCTTTGTTTTACATCATTGGAATCACAATTTAGTCTTCAGGCAAACACTTATCGTTTGGGAAAGGACCCCATGCCGCGACGTCTGAGCACTTCTCTGTTATTACCGCTTGTAGGCATCCTAATGATCGGTAGCGCCTTGAGTCAGACACCGGACTTAGCGGTTCAGAACAAACCGGCCAAACGTCAAGCCGGCGAAGCGAAGCAGAAGCACGAAGCACATGGACCACCAACAAAGTCCTCGAGGCCGAATCTTGCCAGTGAGCCAACTCTGTACGTGGTAGGCTACGCGCATCTCGACACAGAGTGGCGCTGGGAGTATCCGCAGGTCATCCAGGAATACCTCACGAAGACAATGCGCAACAACTTTGCTTTGTTTGATAAATACCCCCATTACATTTTCAATTTCACCGGCGCCAATCGATATCGGTTGATGAAGGAGTATTACCCGGGCGATTTCGAAAGGCTAAAACAGTACGTTGCCGCCGGGCGCTGGTTTCCCGCTGGATCGTCGATGGAAGAGGGCGATGTCAATTCTCCCAATGCTGAATCGATCATCAGGCAGATTCTCTATGGCAACAATTGGTTCCGTAAAGAATTCGGCATGGCGAGCGATGAATACATGCTGCCGGACTGTTTTGGATTTCCGGCATCGCTACCAAGCATTCTGGCCCATGCCGGTATAAAAGGCTTTTCGACGCAGAAGCTGTCGTCCGCGTGGCAGCCTGCTCCGCACGTCGGTGGTCCAGACTCGCCGGAGAAAACACCCGCCGGCATTCCCTTTAACGTTGGCATCTGGGAAGGCCCCGATGGTAAGAGCGTGATCGCGGCATTGAATCCACTCGGCTACGGCAGCCAGGTGCTCTACGACATTAGCAAGAGTCCTCCCGCGCCCCCTGCGCCCGATCTCAACCTTACACCACAACAAAACCAGCTTAGGACGAGAGCGCAGGAAGACTGGACAAAACGAATTCAAATCAATGGCCAGTTAACTGGAGTCTTTGCTGACTATCACTACGTCGGCACGGGAGATATTGGGGGATCGCCAAACGAGAGCTCAGTGAATTTGATGGAGGCAATCACCACGAAGAGCAGAGCGTCTTTGCCGCCGCCTTTCCAGTTTGCTCCGCAGAGCATTCCGCAGAATGGTCCAATGGTCCAAGTCGGTGACGGGCCTGTGCATGTCGTCTGGTCAAAAGCTGATGAGATGTTTCAGGATATCCTGAGCTGCTGCGCCACGGATCGCTTGCCGCGTTACAAAGGCGACCTCGAGTTGATAAACCACTCGGCGGGCTCGATCACCTCAGAGGCATATCAAAAGCGCTGGATGCGCAAGAATGAGTTGCTGGCCGATGCGGCCGAGAAGGCATCAGTTGCCGCCGCCTGGCTCGGTGGTCGTCCGTATCCTCTCGAGCGACTCAACAACGCCTGGACACTTGTAATGGGTGGCCAGTTTCACGATCTTCTGCCGGGAACCGCCACACCAAAAGCATTTGAGTTTGCCTGGAACGATGATGTGATCGCCCTGAACCAGTTTGCAGGCGTACTTACGAGCGCCACCACGGCGGTTGCCTCCGGTTTGAACACGCAAGTCAAAGGTAAGGCGATTGTCGTCTACAATCCTTTGAATATTCCGCGCGAGGATATTGTTGAGGCCGCCATGTCTTTTCCGAATGGCACGCCGAAGGCGGTTCGCGTTGTTGGACCAGATGGGAACGACGTGCCCGCCCAACTGAATAACGGGAAGGTGTTGTTCCTGGCCAGGACGCCGTCGGTTGGTTTTGCCGTCTATGATGTCCAGGCGGCTGAAGTACCTGCTGCGTCGACTCTCAAAGTAACGGAATCATCCCTGGAGAACGATCGCTATCGCGTCAGTCTAAACGGGAGCGGAGATGTGTCAAGTATCTTCGACAAAAAGATCAACCACGAGCTTCTTTCGGCACCCATCCGTTTGGCGATTTTGACTGATAATCCACGTCAGTGGCCCGCATGGAACATGGACTTCGAAGACGAACAACGTGCGCCGCGCACTTTTGTTGGCGGGCCGGCACAGATCCGCGTTGTTGAAAACGGTCCGGTCCGTGTTGCCGTCGAGGTCGAGCGCGAAGCAGACGCTTCAAAGTTTGTGCAAACGATCAGTCTCTCCGCAGGTGATGCCGGGAATCGTGTGGAATTTAGCAACGTCATCGACTGGAAAACTAAACAAGCAAACCTGAAGGCTACGTTCCCGTTCACCGCCGCAAACGAGATGGCGACGTATAACTGGGATGTGGGCACGATTCAAAGACCCAACGAAGAGGAGCGACAGTTCGAAGTTGCCTCTCATCAATGGATCGACCTCACCGACCAGGGAGGATCTTACGGTGTCACGGTACTGACAGACTGCAAAAACGCCTCGGATAAACCCGATGACAAGACGTTACGTCTGACGCTGGTGCGCACACCAGGAACTCGTGGCGGTTATGCCGACCAGGGTACCCAGGACTTAGGCCATCATGAAATTGTCTTCGGCATTGCCGGCCATGCTCGCGATTGGCGCCAGGGTCAGACTGATTGGCAGGCTTACCGGCTCAACCAGCCACTAATTGCTTTCGAGAGTTCCTCTCATTCAGGCGATCTCGGCAGGACTTTTTCAATACTAAAAGTGAATAACGACAGGATTCGAGTGATGGCTCTGAAAAAGGCCGAACTGAGCGATGAAGTGATTGTCCGTTTGGTTGAAATGAATGGCCAGCCTGCTCAGAATGTTCACGCTAGTTTAGCCGCACCGATTGTCGCCGCGCGCGAAGTGAATGGACAGGAGCAGCCTGTTGGTTCAGCCGTAATAACAGAAGGCGAGTTGGTGACGTCGTTTGCCGGCTATCAGCCTCGTACATTCGCGCTGAAGCTTGCCGCCGCGCACACAAAGGTTCCAGCTCCACAATCGTGACCGGTGTCGTTGGATTACGATCTGTCAGTGGCCGCTCGCATAGGTAGACCTGCCGATGGCAGTTTCGATGCTGCGCCCAACAACCAGGGCGCGGCGCAAGGCAAAGCACTACCAGCCGAATTGCTGCCGCGCGAGATCGTTTATGGTGGGATTCGCTTCAGCCTGGCTCCTCCAGGCGATGCGAGACGCAATGCTGTTGTGCCAAGCGGTCAGACGATCGCGCTTCCTTCGGGGAAGTACAATCGGATCTACCTGCTAGCCGCCGCGGCGAATGGCGATCAGAAAGCAAGCTTCAGCGTCGGTGATAAATCAACTGAGATCACGATTCAGGATTGGACGGGCTTCATTGGGCAGTGGGATGACCGAATCTGGAAGACCACTGAAGAGGTAATTCAGCAGCGACAAGGTGCACCAATGCCGCCCCCTGGCACTCCGGTACGAACGCGCACCAATCAATATGGTGAAATGGTTGGTCTGAGATCGGGCTTTATCAAGCGGGACGACATCGCCTGGTTCACTTCGCAGCGACGGGGTGCAGATGGGAGTGCCGAGCCCTATGCTTACTCATATCTTTTTGTTTATGCAATTGATCTACCGCCGGGTGTCCGGACTTTGAGGTTCCCGACCAACGATCGAATCAGAGTTCTGGCAGTGTCAGTCGCTGACGAGCCATGGGTCGTAACGCCGGCTCAACCCCTCTACGACACACTCGAGCGAAATGAGCGATGGGTCCACGTGATGTCTCCCTGACTAGTGTCAAATTTGCCCATCAGCGATTCAACGCTGCTAGAACTTGTCAGGTCCCTAAGGTCGACCTACCTCCTCCCCAAGCCTGGAAAGCCGCTCGCCATCAAGCTGGACCACTCAACCTCATTAACCTCACGGGTCCACCTTCCCAGACCTGAGATGTTACTAAGGTTGAATGATTCAATTCGATGATGAGTGGTTGTTCAAACTTGACTGTATCGGGGTCAGTAGATACTAATCGAACCCAGGTATCCAACCTTCTGGTTGCCGGCCCGAAACTGCCGGGAGACCAAAGTCCGTTGGTCTGGTGTCAGCAGCCGATAGATGCTGCCGTTAGCGCGAACCTTCATCGTGACTATCTGAGTTAGTATCATTCCTTCCTTTGACGACAACTGGCTAATTGTTGCTTCATCGGGTGAGTCAATCAGAACGGCTTGGCATAGCTGCTGATCCACATCATCGAGTTGCTGCATGAGCGAATTTGCCTTTACTTCCGTCCCGGTGATGATCGCCACAATCCGAAACTCTTGTTCCTTTGTTAGATTCAGTTGGTCGGTGATTGGCGCAAAAACTCCTTTGATCAATGCGCTATAGTCCTGCACGTTATTTGGATCTGCCTGCTCGTCCGATTGTGCCGGCGTTGAAACCTGAGCGACAGCAACAGCCGCGCTCCCGAACGCCAGCGATACGATAAATACCAGCGATAAGCATAAATTCATTTCATCCCTCCCTTTCGGCAAGCAGGCGCTCCAACTCTTCAGGGAAAATTTTCTCAGCGGCCAACGTTCTCACGGAATTCCAATGCGCCCTGCAGCACTGCTTCGAGCTGGTTTGGCTCAAACGGCTTCCCCAGAAAGCTGATCATTGGTCCTTGCGGAAGACTCGCAGCAACCGCCTTATGCAAGCTGCCGCTTATGATGATGACGGGTAACTGAGGTCGAATGTGATGAATCCACTCAGCCAAGCTGCCGCCACTCAGGCGCGGCATCTCCAGGTCGGTCACCAGCGCTTCGATGCTTTCGATATTACGCTCATAGATATGGGCTGCGTTCACGCCATCTTCGGCAGTGAGCACTTCATAGTTCGGCTGGAGCGTGAGAGCCAACATATCAAGAATCTTTGGATCGTCATCGACTAATAGGATAGTTTTCTTGTGCGACATTGTGATTCCTCGTCCCCCTTTCACATCCGACCTATTGATCTTCTTCAACAGGCCACGTGAAAAATGTTTCGTGTCTTTGACGCATTAGGGAAACCGCGCTTTTGATGACTGGATCGTCTGGCGAAATCCAAAGATTTCGTCAAGACTCCGCAAACTGTTGGTCAGCGCTTTCGGCAGGCATTAAGAAAGAAGGGAAATAATCGCAGAAGAAAGGCGACCCAGCTTATCAACTCAGGCATTTCAGGAATCCACTCGCTTTAGTCGGAGATGTGCGGTTGTTGAGTCACGGTCATAAACAAGACGAATCAAGATTGGTCGCGTCAAGCTCTCATGCGCAATCTTCACGAGTACGTAGAGCCGTTTGCCACTTGCTGATAGTGCATATGTCTCCGTCAGCTTTGCACCACGCTTTGTTCTTGTTTTGACAATGAACTGGTTCTTGTTCCACAGCGCTTGGCTTTCGCCGTTATCACCTAAGCCGAATCTCTGCTCACTCGGTCTGCCGTCTGTATAGATCGTGCGTGTTAACACAACAACGTCACTGCCCGTGGCATTCATTGTGAGCTCGCGTCCGTGCTGAAAAATCTCGAGCGAGGTCGCTGCCTCAAGCAGTTCACGCACTCGTGCGCTTGCCAGGGCAGGGTCCGAATCTTTAACAGGTACAGTCCAGCGCCCGTTCATCACCGGTTCGTTGCTTTCAACGCCTCCCGGAAATAGCGCAGGAGAGTAAGCGCTAAGCTCCCGATTGAGTTGCCATTTTCCCGCAAGGTCTCGGCGCGTCGAATTGTTTGCTGATTGCGCCAGCCCGGCCGATCCAAATGCCGACATGAGAAGTAGGATGGCCGGCAACACAGCAGTTGCATTGCGAATATTCACAGCTCGTGACACTGTTTTTCTCCTGAATGGTGGCTAGTTAAGATGACCACAGGGAGGAACTCGATTTCTTGTTAACTTCAAACTGGATCGCTCACAGCTCAAGTTAAAGATCGGGCCCCACCCTGATTCGCCATCTCTGGGGATCACTCTGCACCAATGTTATTGCGGTGACTGAGGTAGTCTCTGCGCAAACTCGGCCCTCTTGGCAGCGATTTGAGCTTTCTGTTCCGTGGTCAAGATGGCTCCGATCCGTGACATCAGCTGAGCGCGTGCCACCGATAGTTCAATATCTATTTTTGCTCGAGCTTCAGCGGCGGCACGAACTGCGGCTTCATCGAAAGCTCCACTGAACGGATCAGGTTCACTCGCATGCAAAGCTTTCAATTGATCGCGAAGCGACTTAGTACTTTCTTCAAAGTTATCGGTGATCTTCCTGATCTGGGCTTTTTGATCGTCCGTTAAGTTTAGGTCGCGCGGCAAAAGCCCGATGCCTTCGCGAGGCCCTTCACCCCCGGGCCCACCAGGAAATCCCCGACGTGGCCTCTCGGGTCCCTGAGAGAAGCCTGCGAGTGCAGCCATCAGCAATATCGCGCCCGCTATGGCGATGCTGCTGCTCCTTTTCTTCCAATTCGATCTCATGTTCTTTCTCCTTCAGCTGGTAGTCTCGAAGTTGATTTTCCTAACGGACTCTCGTTCCCCTATCAGTTGCCAACAAGCGATGAATGCCAGTCTTAGCAACTTCATTTTCAGTGCAAACTATACGACCAATTTCTGAGAGCAGACGTGAAGAGTCTGTCGGCGCTATGCAAAGTTTTTGACAACGCCGTCACGCGAGAGCAGAGCCGGAACCAGGGGCACAGCCCAGGTTCTGAGACGTAACCGGCGAGGCACAGAGACTGTGTCAAAACTCGGATGGCAACGATATGGCCGCTGTGTGGATACACAAAGTCAGAACCGGGAGCGGTAGCGACCGGGTCGTTTCCGTGATGCTCAACTACTTCCGGCC
>Ga0070708_100000231_pt1 | contig 41717 bp, 33 predicted proteins | sample KBSK5503metaG_FD_65469 | JGI IMG/M metagenome (GOLD analysis project Ga0070708, IMG submission 65469) | Corn, switchgrass and miscanthus rhizosphere microbial communities from Kellogg Biological Station, Michigan, USA - KBS K5-50-3 metaG | ecosystem: Host-associated > Plants > Roots >... | reverse complement strand
GCAAGAGCGCGCCTACACTTCGCCCATCTGGTACACGCCGGCGAAGTGAGCCTCCTATGCGGGCGACCCTGCGAAAGCTGATCCGTGAGCCGCTGTTTCACTTCCTCTTGCTGGGGGCGGTGATCTTTTTCATTGCTGGGCGGTCGCGTAGCATCGGTGGCACCTCTGGGGAGAAGATCGTCGTTACACAAAGCCACATCGAAAGCATCGTCGTGGGTTTCAGCCGTACGTGGATGCGCCCTCCTACGCAGGAAGAAATGCAGGGGCTGGTCGACGACTACGTTCGCGAGGAAGTGCTCTATCGCGAGGCGAAGGCCATGGGGCTGGATCAGGACGACATCATCGTCCGGCGCCGCATGCGGCAGAAGTTTGAATTCTTGAGCGAAGATTTAGCGGCGAGAAGTGGTCCGCCGAACGAACAGGAACTCGAAGCCTACCTCCGGCAATACGCGGACAAGTACCGAGAGGAACCGCGCCTTACCTTCGAACACATATTTTTCAACCGTGAGAAGCATGGAAAGTCCGCGGAGGCAGATGCGAAGGCGGTGCTGGCGCGGCTGACTGGAAAGAACGGTGCTGCCATCGATGTCGAAAAGCTCGGCGACGCCCTCCTCTTGCCTTTCCGGTTTGAGAAAGTCTCAGCGGGAGAGACGGCCCGGCTCTTTGGCGAGAACTTCGGGAAGCAACTGGTATCCGTCCAGACGGGGAATTGGGCCGGCCCGCTGGAATCAAACTACGGGCTGCATCTGGTGCGCGTGGATGAGCACCTGCCGGGTGCAGCGCCGCAGCTGGCGAACGTGCGCGAGGCCGTGCTCCGCGACCTGCTGAGTGAGCGGCGCAAACAAGAGCTGGACGCGCAGTATGCCAAACTGCGTGCGCGTTACATGATCGTGGTCGAGCCTCTCCAAGCGCCAAAAGTAGCGGAGACACACTGATGCGTCGCCGGCTCACATTTAAGGTGGCTCTTGTTATGTTGGCGCTCGTGCAAAACGTGTCTGCCCACGAAGTCCGCCCCGCGTATCTCGAACTCCGCCAGACAGACGGCGGGATGTACGCAGTCCTCTGGAAGGTGCCGGCCATCGGCGAGATGCGGCTAAGTATTCATCCTCGTTTCCCGGAGAACTGCAAACCGGTTGGCGAGGTAACCAGCTACCGTGGCGGCGATTCGTATGCGGAGCACCTGAACATCGCGTGCCCAGGCGGGCTAAACGGCCGGACGATTGCCATCGATGGGCTCGCCGCAACGATGACTGACGTGCTTGTCCGGATAGAGTTCACCGATGGCACCACTTGGACGCAGCGTCTGAAACCGTCTGCACCGGCGGCGATGATTCCCAAAACCGCGTCGCGTCTACAGACGGCTGGTGTTTATCTCAAGCTCGGCGTCGAACACATTTTGTCCGGCGTGGATCATCTGATGTTCGTACTCGCGCTAATTATTCTCACGCGCGGTGGTTGGAAACTGGTGAAGACAGTCACTGCGTTCACGCTGTCTCACAGCGTCACGCTGACCGCGGCGACGCTCGGCTTTGTGCACGTGCCGCAGCGGCCGGTCGAGGCGGTTATAGCCCTGAGCATCGTCTTTGTCGCGGCGGAGATTCTTCGCATGCGGCGCGGCATCAAAAGCATCACCGCCTCCGCGCCATGGATGGTGGCGTTCTCCTTCGGGCTGATACACGGGCTGGGTTTTGCAGGAGGGTTAAGTGATGCGGGACTGCCAGCTTTACACATTCCAACGGCACTATTGTTCTTCAGCTTGGGCGTCGAGTCCGGCCATTTTCTGTTCATCGGCGTGCTGCTGTCGTTGATCGCCCTCGCGCGCCGCGTCCGCATTCCATTTCCGCGCTGGACCGAACTCGTCCCGCCCTACGCCATCGGTGGTGTAGCGATGTTCTGGGTTATCCAACGCCTTACTGCCTTGTGAACCGATTTAGCCAACGAAGGGCAGGAGAAACAAAACGATACGCGGACAACCTTCGTGGCAACGGACATGGTTAGAACCGTTGCGCTAGAGAGCTACGCTAAGGAATGTTGCGATCTTGGGCCCATTTGTGATCGGACGTATTCCACTTTTCCGGTAAGCACATCAAACAGGCCCTAGACCAAGATTGTTATTTAATGGAGTATCCGCGAGCGTCCATACATGCAGAGAATGGTCGCTTAAATGTGTCGATACCTTGTTGGTATGCGGCCTTTGCTTGAGCTTCCTGCTGCTGTTGTTGTTGGGCAGTGGCCTGCGCTGCTTGCTGCTTGGATGCTTTGTTGGCTCGCCTTTGCTTTGCTCCACCCACCATTGTGCCGGCTGCAGCTCCAGCCGCTGCTCCTTTACCCGCTTCATCGTCAGCAATCGCTCCGACCGCGGCGCCTCCAGCTGCGCCCCTGGCAGCACCTTTTACACGGCCCCCTTTTGCCTGCTGGGCATTGTCCGCAGCTGCCTTTTGCTCTGCTTTCTTTTGCTCTTCGGTTTTGGCGGCTGGGGGCGGAGCTTGAGGATCAATTCCCGATTGTTGTTTGGCTGAAGCGTAGCACTCGTTTTCATCCTTCAGTTGTTGGCTTGCGCTCTGCTGGTTCTTCGGGTACGCAAACATGCCAATACTCTTGGCAGGGGAAGATGCGGCATCGGATTGTTGTGCCGGCGTAGGGGCTGATGTTGGGCTGCTCGCTGGCGGAGATTGGGCCAGAAGAGGTGTTGCAAAGCACAACGTCGCAGCCACTAGAAGGGGCCTTAACATCGAATGTCTCCTTGGGCTCCGCTTCTGGAGTCGCTGAGGTGTCTGAGCCCATGTATTTATCGAAATATGATGAGGTGCGACCGTGCCGCTGTCCTCTGGTAAAAATACCAGTGCTGTTTGACGCATCTCATCGGCGGCAAAATGGTAGCCACGCGAGTGCAGGTTAGGAGCGGGCAACTACGGGGGATCGAAACTGCCCATTTTTGCGCATTTCAGTAACAATCGGATCAATCTTGAAGATGTGAAAATGTAATTGCCCGCGACCTGGCACTGGTCATTTTACGGGCGTGGGGAATTCTGAACACAAGAACGCCCGTTGTTCGCCTAGCCTCTTCCACGAAGGCTCCCAGCCCTGCAGGCGTCGCCAGGACAAGCCATTAGGTGGATTGCCATCCCGTTTAGACGGTGAGATCTCTCTTCCTCAGCTCATCCAGCCGCGGCGGCACGATGCTTTTCTGCCATTAGGGGCACCCGAGCGCGAATCGTGGTTCCACTGCCGGGTTTCGAATTGATGGAGAACTCGCCGCCTACCAATTGCAGTCTCTCCCGCATGCTGACAAGCCCTAAGCCGCGATGGCCGGTGGCGACTTGCTGGTCAAAACCCACACCAAGATCATGCACGGACAGTTGTATCTCTCTCGATGTTCCGTACAGTTCCACTCTGAAATGCCGCTCACCACTGTGCTTGACCGCATTCTGTAGGGCTTCCTGCAAAACCCGGAACAAACATAGGGAGATTTCTTTGGGCAGGCTGCGCGGTATCCCTGCATGGCTGAAGTCAATCTCTACCTTCTGTTGCTCGGACAATTCTTTGCAGAAGCCGTTGGCTGCCACCGCAATGCCCAGGTATTCGAGTTTTGAGGAGTGTAGACGGTGCGATAGGGCCTGAATGTCCATCCCTAAATCGGAGAGCTGCTCAAGAACTGGACGAATGTGATCGGGGACTTCGACCCCCGAGCAGGCCGGATGTTGGGCCCATTGTTCCAATTGGACCGCTAACAACGCTATTCGCTGATTGATGTCGTCGTGGAGCTCTCTCGCGAGCCAGGTGCGCTCTTCTTCATGGGCTTCAATCAACCTGCGCCCCACCCCGGAAAGAGCTTCCTCGGCCAGCTTGCCGTCAGTGACGTCTAGGCAAGATCCTATGTAGCCAGCAAAAAGACCGTCCGGATTCAATCTGGGCACGCCTATATCGAGCAACCAGCGGTATTCTCCATCGTGCCGCCGCAGCCGGTACTGCATCTTGAAGGATTCGCGAAGATCAAAGGCCCGCGTGTAGACATCCAGGCAATTCTTCAAGTCTTCGGGATGCACCCCCTCCAACCAGCCGTTGCCTAGCTCCGCTTCAGGCGTACGACCGGTGAAATCCAGCCAGGACTGATTGAAGTAGTTGCACTGCTTATCGGGACCTGACATCCAGATGAGTACTGGGGCCGTGTTGGCGACCAAGCGAAAGCGTTGTTCGCTCTCCCGAACAGCATCGAAAGAAATCGCTAGCTGGGCTTCTACCTCTCTTCGTCTCGCCCGCTGCCACACAAGGCCAAAAATCAGCAGGGTCTCCACCAGAATCAGAGATATGCCGCCAATGAAGTACGACTTATAAGACTCCCAGACCGTTGGCTGCCGGTTGAGGACGATGCTGCCGGGGGGAATAACGCTCTCGTTGAGGCCCCAGCGCCGCAAAGCTCGCCAATCGAACATGTAGGCGGTTGCACCCGCCATCCTGGGGATGTCCTGCGGTTTTTCCCCATTGAGCAACCTCAGCGCCATGTCTCCGGCAATCCTGCCCTGACCGTTGAGGCTAGAAAGATAGCCTCCCACCTCTCCGTGATTTAGGAAGACATCAAACAGGCTAAAAACCGGCGCATTCGCTGCATCGGCGACCATCGGGCCCACTTCATTTGATTTAAACCGGGTTCCTTCCGCATCCTGCCCTACTGAGACGAGGAGGACCACCGTGTGATTTGGCAGTTGTCTCAGTCGTTCGAGCAGATCAGGCATAGCCAAATCCGTCAGATTCCTAATATCTATTTGGTCCGTGAAGGCCTTCAAGTGCTGCATGACCAAAGCTTGCCCCTGTTTGTCGAAATCCGATACGCCCGATACCACCACCACGTGCTTTGTGCCGGGCTGGAGCCGCAGCGCTATCTCCAGCGTCTCAGCCGGGGCCATATCATTCTCGACCCCTGTAAAGTTGGAATCTAATGCGGGAGTCCCCGGTGCATTACCGTAAGGCAGGCAGAAAACAATGGGAACGCCCGGAAAGGCTTTTTGGTGCACCTCTAACATGAATTTGAGCGGGGATGGCCCGACCGTGATGATCACATCCGGTCTGCGATTCTGATATTTGCGAAGGTAAAAATCGCGAAGCTCCTGCTGTGCGGCGGGATCGGGGAACAATACGGTATCCAAGTACTCGGAATAGAACTCAAGTTTGTCGGCTGAATTTTCCAGCGCAGTTTGGATCCCCTCATTGATGATTTTAGTCGCCGGATACGACGTTCCCACCTCGTTCAGAACAAGAATCCGCCGGATTTCCCTCTTGGGTGCCGCTGCAATCGAGTGGGGCAGGACAAGGGCTGCAAGTGCCACAAGTGGGAGCCAGAAGTGACGTATCACCCCTCTTCCTCGGCCCTGCTGTCCAGTCCTTTCCGGACGAAGGCATGGGAGCGGCGAGGTGACACCATGGTCCCTGGTAGTCAGCAAGGTGACCCCTAGAGGTAGAACAGACTAGGTTTACAGCAAACAGGTCCAACAATCTATCAGAAAGTTAATATCCAAAGCACTGGTAAAACTGACAGGAGCCAACTTGATTAAAGTACGAGAAAACACACTCCCTAGCGATACTCTACGCCGAATTTCGGTGCGCAACTGTGTTACTTTGTCGGGCCTGAGCCGTTGTACAAACGAGAGAAAGGCGAGTCAGAGGAAGAACCCTGCTGCTAGCCGCACCCCAATGGCCACTTATGAGCATTGGTTTACATAAACCCGATCAACTTTGCCGCCGTTGGTTTCTGCTCTTGGTGGCCCTGACTGTTGCGCTGCTGTCCTCCATAAACACCTGCAGTCAGACCGCCTCCACCGGAGCGCTGACGGGCGTAACGCTCGATCCCTCTGGTGCGATCCTTCCCCGGGTAAGCGTTCACCTTGCAAAGTCGGATGGGACGGAAACGATGTCGGCCGACTCGGACGAAAATGGGCTGTTCGGGTTCTTCTTACTGCCGCCTGGGACCTATGAAGTGCAGGCAAGCAAGGTTGACTTCAGAACCTTGCGACAACCGGAAATTCACGTCCATGTAACCGAGACGCTTCGGCTTCAACTTCATCTTGAATTGGCAACCCGCGTGGAGCAGACACAAGTATTCTCCGACCCTTCGATGGTTCAGCTCGACACTTCAGCGCTCGGAAGAGTCGTTAACAAAGAAACAGTCAGCCGTTTGCCCTTGGTCACAAGAAACTTCACGCAAATAGCCGGGCTTTCTCCCGGAGTATCCGTCGGAGTCTACAACGCCGGAGAACTTGGGACTGGGGCAACGGCGCTTTCACAAATTGGGAAGTCCAATGACGGGGTGTTCGTGCACGGAGCGCGATCCTATGACAATAATTGGCAATTAGACGGCATTAGCGTTAGTGACGTGCAGGGCTCTAGCTCGATAAGCGGGGGGATTCCGATTCCCAACCCCGACACGTTGGAGGAGTTCAAGGTGCAAACCGGGCTCTACGACGCAGCGTTCGGACGCGCTGCGGGGGCGAATGTCAGCGTAATCACTAAGACAGGAACTAACCAGTACCACGAAACGATTTTCGAGTTCCTGCGAAACGATGTGCTCAATGCGAACGACTTCTTCTTGAACCGAACTGGGCAGAGCAAGCCGGCCCTCAAGGAGAACCAGTTCGGATTCGCCCTCGGAGGACCAATCAGAAAGGACAAACTGCTTTTCTTGGGATCGTATCAGGGGACGCGACAAATTAACGGAACAGCCGCGGGTCAATCGCGGATTGCCTGCACCGCCAGCTTGAACGAACCACCGCTGACAAATGACAGATCGCCCGCAGCGCTTGGGGAACTATTCGGCGGCTTGAAAGGCGCATTGGGAGGCGTTGCGATTAATCCTGACGGATCGAACATTAACCCCGTTGCCCTAGCGCTCTTGAATTTCAAACTGCCTGACGGCAGCTTCCTGATTCCGACGCCTCAAACGGTTGACCCCTCGAAGCCGCTTACCAGCAGTGGTTTTTCAGCCTTCTCACAACCTTGCACCTTCAACGAAGATCAGGGATTGGGAAATGTCGATTATGTTGCGTCTCAGAAGAGCCGGTTTGGAGTTCGGTTCTTTATCGCCGACGCAGATCAGTTGGTTACTTTTCCTGGCGGCGCCCTGAATCCACTAGGTAACACTCATGGGTTCGATAGCCCGGGTGAATCCGCGTTCATCGTCTTCTCTCTTGCTCACACGTATGTGTTCAGCAATGCGGTGCTCAATGAGGCCCGAATTGGATTCGTTCGCACGCGAACCGAATCAAGGGCGGAGGCGCCCTTCAAGTGGTCCGATGTCGGCGTCACTGAGAGCAACATGAACGGAAATAACGAACTGCCCAGTTTGAGTATTGTCGGTTCCGTCAGCATGGCTAGCATACTTCCCAGAACGTATACGCAAAACAGCTTCGTTTTAAACGATGTTTTTAGCTTTCTCAGTGGTGCCAATGCCGTGAAATTCGGAGGGTCACTTACCCGATTGGAAGATAACCTTGACTTCGCCGGGTTTGGTTCATTTGTACAGTTTCTCAGTTGGCCGGATTTTCTGCTCGGCCTTGATGGGAAGAGCAACGGGACTGGAACTTTTAGTAATGTCTCGCAATCGGCTGATGCCTTTGGCTTGTTTAATCGTGAGTTTAGAGTGTGGGAAGGCTCGGGGTTTGTGCAGGATGACTATCGGATCGGGCGGTCGTTGACCCTGAATCTCGGAGTGCGTTACGAACGATTGGGGCTATTCAGCGACGAACTGGGTCGCAACTCAAGCTTCGATGTCAACAAGGCAAATGCAAGCCCGCCGCCGAGTGGAAGTCTCGACGGCTACATCGTGGCTTCCAATTTTTCGGCCGCTGTCCCGCCGGGTGTGATACGTGCGAACAATAAATTTGGAAATTATGGCGAAGGACAAAACGCGATTGCTCCCCGGATAGGTTTCGCGTGGCAGATCCTGCCAACGACAAGCCGGCTGGTGCTGCGAGGAGGGTACGGCATGTACTACTCTCGGCCGACCGGCCAGGCGTCTACTGAATCCGTGCTTGCCGCGCCGTTTTCCTTAACCCGAATCAACACCGGACTGACGAACGCGACGGCGACATTTCAAGCACCCTTTGCACAGCCATTCCCTACTCCGGAGTCATTTCCAATGTTTCCAGCCTATTCTCAGGCCACGGTGTCCTCGATCAGTGCTCTAGCCCCCAACTTTCGGCCAGCAATGGTTCAACAGTTCTCGCTGAACACGGAGGTAGAAGTGCATCAAGGTTGGCTGTTGGAGATCGGATATGTGGGTGCCCGGGGAACACACCTGCAACGCTTCCGTTCCCTGAATCAGGCGCTCGATGCATCTCCAAGCTATCCGATCAATGGCGTGACCTCAAACACGTTGGCTAACATCGGATCGCGGGTTCCCGTTCCTGGAATACGCGCCGATTCTCTCCGCGAGATCGAATCCGAGGGAAGCTCCTGGTACAACGGGCTAGAAATCAGCCTGGCAAAGAGGGTAAGCCACGGCCTACAATTCCTCGCCTCCTACACCCTTTCCAAGACTCTGGACACCGATGGCGCCGACATTAACTCAACGTCTGCAGGAAACGCACTGACACTCGGAGACCAAAATTCTCCGAGTCAGCGCTGGGGACGGGCGAGCTTCGATCGTACTCACCGGTTCGTTTTCAGCACCACGTGGACGCTGCCAAACCCACCTCGCGGTGTGTCACAGGCCGTCCTGGGCGGCTGGTCCCTAGCTGCGATAGCAACCATTCAGTCTGGCAGCGCGCTTACCATCGCCGCAACAAATTCCACCAATGTCTTCGGAATTAGCGAAGATCGGGCGCAACTGAGCGGCACATGTTCGAAAAACCAGTTGGTGAAGAGCGGGGAGGTCGAGTCGAAACTCGGCGGCTATTTCAACGCATCTTGTTTTACAAGCTCACCTATCATCGGGGCTGATGGCATTGGAACGTCATTTGGGAACAGCGGCACAGGAATCGTGACCGGTCCTGGGCAAGCGAACCTGGATTTCGCACTTTCAAAAACTATGATCGTCAATTGGCCGATTGAGAAAAGCAGCCTTCAATTTCGAGCCGAGTTTTACAATACATTGAATCATCCCCAGTTTGCCAATCCCGACAGCAACTTCACCTCGCCGACGTTTGGTGTGATCAGTAGCACGGCTGTAAATGCTCGCGTTGGGCAGCTGGCGCTGAAGTTTGAGTTCTAGCTTCCTTTGTGGAACTAGGGGTGATAAATCCTGTCGGTTGCTTTTCTCGCGATTGAAAAAATCAAACGAGCTCCCGTCTACGTCATCCAGAAGATCCCGGTCTGCCTGGACTGCGGATATACCGAGCTAATCGTTCCCCCAGCAAGTTAGCTGCACAGGGGTTGGGGAATTAGCCCCACGAATCCATGGCGGTGTTGGCCGGGCCGCAATTCAATTTTAATAGCCCGCCCTATCGGTCGGTTGTTCCAGCTACGTATTCGGGAAACGCGCAACCGCTTCTCGACAAAGGTTCCGCCAAAGAAAACAGGCGGGAAATATGCGCTGGACCTAGGTTTTCCCCGGCCGTTCAGAGGTTGGTCGTCCATGAAGCTCTAGCTGCCCTGGATGCCTCTGTTGACCAGCACTTTAACCTCGACTCGGCGGTTTTCGGCTCTTCCTTCCTTCGTTTCATTCGGCGCCGCTGGTTGGTATTCGCCCATCGCACCCGGAGCTACGATGTGCCGTATGGGTACGTTACACTGCTGGATGAAATAGGCGACGACCGCTTCGGCGCGATCTTCGCTCAGCTTTTGGTTCATGACTGCGTTGCCGCTCGCGTCGGCGAACCCCTTGACCTCGATGATGTAACCGGTAAGACCGATTGCAACTTGCGCCAACCGTTTGAGTTGTTGCTGATCCTCCGGCGAGATTATGGAGCTGCCAGAATTGAACCTTATAATTGCCTCGCCCTTGACGTCATAATCGCTAAGCTCGGAAAAACGCTCGGTGTTCTCCTGGATGTCCTTGACGTTCGTGGCTACTTGCTCTTTCGTAGGATTTAAGCCGGCTTGAATCATTTCGGCTGTTTCCAGGTCATCGCCATCGACCGTGATTGTTTTCGCTATGACCCGGCCTTCGGCGTCAGACACGCCGTCAATGTCCACCTTGAGTCCCGGTATCAGCACAGTGTTCGCCATGTACTCCTTTCTTAAGCCAAAAGCGCCCTTGTTATCTTTTGTCTTTGTCTCATCCGTGAGGATCACGGTGACCTTGCCGCTCGATCTGCTCACGATCAACGTTTCCCCGGTACGGGAAGCGATCATTCCTTTGACTTGGGTCTTTTCGCCGTCGGCACCAAATGTCGATACAGTTGCGAGCAGACAAATCGCCGCCGAACTCAATAGAAGCGTTATCCGTTTTCTCTGCATGGCTTCCTCCTCATCTCCGGTTGGGTTTTAAACTCAGATGGAATTTGTGACTCCGGAGGTAGCACCTCACATCTTGGGTCGCGTAACTCAGAAGGTCATCGGATTGTTGTTGCATGAATCCAAGGAATACCGCCCGGATGCTAGCGAGAGTCTGGCAGCTGTCCAACTGTCAGTTCTGACAGGCGTCACTTAGCGCCCTTTTCGCGCGAGCATTTGCATTCCAAGCCGAGGTCCTGACTAACGACTTATCGGGCACGGGGCAGCGGACGCCAGATTTGAGGACCTACTCGGACCGAGGCATGCACCTGGTAGTTTTGGCAGTTTAGAAGTCTCCATCAAAGCAGAAATATTGTCTGCAGGCATTGCTTAGTTGAGGTGCCTGAATATGAGATTTAAAGTGATCGCATGCATGCTGGCCGTGGCTTTGCTGTCCGCAGTAGCTTACGGCGGCGATGATAACGAGAAGAAAAGGGAGAAATCCCGCAAGATGGCAGCCCAAACCCTGCAGGATTTGTATAGGCTGCAACCCACAGTTCAGGCGGCTATCCAGAAGTCGGCAGGATATGCCGTTTTCAATAATATGGGGACGAACCTATTGCTTTTGAGCACCGCCCGCGGCTCCGGAATCGCCGTCAACACCCAGAGCAAGCAGGAGACTTTCATGAAGATGATTTCCGCTGGCGCCGGTTTGGGCGTGGGAGTGAAGGACTATCGAGTGATCTTTGTGTTTGAAAACGATCAAGCCCTGACGCAATTCCTCGACTCCGGCTGGTCAGCTTCAGCGCAGACGGACGCCGCCGCCAAGGCAGGGAAGTCGGGCGGAGCTTACTCGGGAGCGGTTGAGGTTGCGCCGGGTGTATGGGTCTACCAGATCACCAAGAATGGCCTCGCCCTCCAGTTAACCCTGCAGGGTACGAAGTACTACAAGGACGACGACCTTAATAAAAAGTAGCTATGGGTCACGATAGGTCGACTAGCCCGCTTTGTGGCAGCTCCGCTATGCGGCTTGCTGCACGCCGCGGCTTCCTTGCCGCGTACCCACGACCCGAGGCGGTAAAGATTCAGACGTAGTTAACTTGCTTTTCGTGGGCTCTCGAGATCAGGTCGAGGACGCGTTCACGGCCGCAGGCTGGCGCACTGCCGATGCCAACTCCAAAAACGCTTTCTTCAAGCAGTTCGGGGCCTTTCTGACATTTTCCAATTATCCCAACATGCCTGTCTCGCGCCAGTTGCTCTCCGGCCAGCTGCAGGACATGACTTGGCAGAAGAGTTTCAATAGTTACGGCAAGCGTGAACATCTTCGTTTGTGGTCCCAGTCAAAAACGATTCAGGGAGAACAAGCCTGGTTGAGTGCCTATACTCGTGAAACCAGCGCGGCTCTTTCCATGAAGTATCACAAGTTCATCCACCACATCGACCGCAACCTCGATGACGGCATCAACATGCTCGTGCGCGACCTTGCGCTGACGGGTTGTGTGGAATCCGTGTGCCAGCTCCCTCGCCCCAACTTGCCGCAGACCATGCTCAACTCCACGGGCGACGAAATGCACACAGATGGCAACCTTACCGTCGTTCATTTGAAGAGTTGTGCCATGCCCGTAATGCAGTACCCGCGGAATGCCCCTCATCCCCGTGCGCCCGCGCAATCGCTTCGTGCGCTATCTCCGCACCCAAGTTCTCCTCTACAAGAGCGACGTCATTCGCGGAAATATCATTTACGGCGCATTCGACCTGTCACTTATGACCATTCGTTGCCTGCGCCACCGTCACTTACTCAGAATGACGACAGCTATGACGACTTGCCCATGTCCCCCGTCTCGCCAGACACGCTCTTCCCGCAACTCACATTCAGCGAGTGGCCTCGATTCCCAAACCAAGTAACTCCGTACTAGATGGGGGGCAGGGCCCCGTAGCTTCCCGTTGAAACTTTCGCAATAGCCATTCCCCCGGGTTACGGTTTAGGACGTCAGCATTTTCCATAGTTGTTCGGATGGGGCGGTCCTTAAGTCGCGCCGACTCTTGGCCTGCATTTTCGAGAGAATATTCGAGAGATGGAACTTTACGGTGCTCACGCGGATTTGCAAAAGTTCTGCAATCTCTCTGTTTGAGAGACGAATGCGCACGAGTTCCAGAATCTCATTTTCCCGAGGGGTGGTTGTCTGACAATCCCGAGCGCCTTTCCGAAGCACAGAGGCTGCCTCACGCAGGAATTCCATAAATGCGTCGTGTGGAACGCAGAACTCATTCGCGGCAACAAGAAAAATCGCCCGAATCAACGCGCGGGACACCTCAGCGTGCGGTACGTACCCATGTGCGCCCATAGCAAGAAGTTGCACGATTCCTTCATTGGATTTCTCGTGGTCCAGTATCACAAATCTCGGGTCCGGGCTGCGAGGTCGCAGGTGCCGAAGACACTCGCCGAGTGGTGCTTCGAGACCACATTGGTCGACGACGAAAACTGTCTTCTCCCGTCGGAGTGGTGAACTGAGCATGAATTGCTTGAGGGTTAGCGTGCGGATCAGGCGCTCTCTCCCTAGAACTTGGCAAAGATATGCCTCCGCGAGACAGTTCTGGGATATAACGCAAACCTGGACGGTAGCCTGTGGGGAAACGTGGCCCATTTCGGCCTCCGGCAGCAAAACGAGGGACAAGAAGGTCAACGTTCATAATAACGAGTGACGTACTGACCTGCACACCCCATTGAACGAAAGTATGCTACTCGGGACGGCGGACTGTCAACTTGCCCGGATTGCCCCGTCTTTCGGTCGAGTCGAGTCCCGTCTTTCGGTTGAGTTCGACCCTCCGCTGAACAGCGGTTGTGGGCCCTTTGTCCATGTCAGTAGCGTACGAATCTGTATTTTCCATGCGTGGCGGGTACACTTGGGCATCGACCAGCGCCATTTTGGACATGCTGGGCGATGTCAGCATCGATGCCGCAGCTGGGCAGTTTGTTCGAAGAGTGCAATTGGGATTTCCAAGGGGCTTGGTAGTGTCCACGTAACCGCCGAGAGGGAACGAAAACGTGACCCTGGCAGGCACTCAACAATGCGAGGCGAGCAGTTGTCCACAGCACTTCAGAATCACCACGAAAAAGCCAAGTCCGCCTTGCGGCCGGTGAAAGCGTTGCACCATTCCAGGCCCAGACTTCCATTGGGGATCGACATGCCATGCAAGTCGTGCGGATCAATCAACCAGAGCAAGTTCACTGGAGAGATAGGCATCCATTTTCCCGGCCTGAAAAACATTGACAAGCCTGTCGTGTGGGTATTTCCGGAGATTGTCGTCTGTCTGAATTGTGGCACCGCCGAATTCGCTGTGCCGGAAGCTGAACTGCCCCGCCTTGCGAAAGGCGAGGTCGGCGCGACAGGCTAACCTAGAATTGAGGTCTTGAGCGATTCATCGCAATTTAGTCGCGAGGATTTGCTCCCCGTGGACCGATACGGTCGGTCTTCAAGCAGATACTGACGAGCTTGCCTTGCAGTGTATTCCACGGCGGCAGTAACTATCTCACTGAGAATAAACGGCTGAGTGTTCCGCACAGACGCTCTTGAAAACGTGCTCGTCTTCCTGGCCGTGAAAGCTGCTCAACGCATACGCGCAGAGGATATCCACCTCGAAGGTTGTGCCTACCTCGTCCCAAAGTTGTTCAAGCCGAATCGCGGCGTCCGCCTTACCTTCCGCCCACAAGAGAGGCGCACACTCTCCACAGGCCACAACGCGGCAATTCTCTCGCTTCGTCGCTTTGGCGGCTGCCTCAATGAGACCACCTACTATCTCGAATAATCGAGCCGAGTCGGGCATGTCATTGACCATGAATGTGGAGAGCGTCTTGGCGACATCCAATTGAATGTACGTCCCCTGTTGCGTGGCGGCATCGACATCCACGCCCTGTATCTTCAATCTCGGGACAAGACCGTTCAGGTGCGACCCAGTAGCGACCACGATAGCCGCATCACCCGCCTTGATAGCAACAGCGATAAAACGGGCAAAGCTGTCCAGAAAAACTGCGTCATCCGAATAGAATTGCACCTCGTGGCAGGGAGGCGTTTTCTCTCTTGGGGCATCGCTGAGTTCGTAGCCCTTTAAACTGTTACTGACAAATTGCTTGCCCCGAAGAACCGCGTACACGGCAGGCAGAAGTTCGCTTCCGGCATCTGTCTTATGAACGTAACCTCGGGCGCCCGTGCTCAATGCAGCCCGCACGACGTCGAGGTCATTGTTGTGACTTAGGAAGATTATTTTGGAGCTAGGGGAAACTTGCCGTATCCGCAGGGCGACTTCGATTCCATTCAGCTTTGGGAGACCGATGTCCAGCACAATCAAGTCCGGCTTCAGTTCTTCGGCCTTCTGAAGGGCTTCGGGTCCATCCGACGCCTCAGCGATGACTGGCATTCCTGGCCGCGCCTGAAGCAGCAACCGGGCTTGGCGTCGCCAATCTTCGAAATCATCGGCAATGAGAATGCGAATTGATGAAAACAGGTGCTTCTCCAGTTGTGTCCTTACTTACGAACACGCCGTGCCCAAAATAGTTGCACAAACCTAACGGTCCCTACGCCGATTGACCTGCCCCCGAATCTGTTGGTTGAAACATGGCGCGGAGCACCGCACGATGGACCAATTATTATCACACGCCACTGTTTCTGGGAAGGCGGCTACAGTCTCATACCAGATGGTGTTGCATCGACCGGTTGAGCTGGCAGCCGTAGTCAGAAAAGTAGATCTTAGTACCCAGATGTCCAGTAACGCGACAAGTCTGGAGTTAGTCTTTGGGTGTCTCGCGCCGCGGCAACCAGCCCTTCAAACCTTGGTGGACTCCGAGCTGACGATCGACTGACTAGATGTATTTGTTTTTCAGGATCACCTCGCATACCACTGCAACTTTTGACAGTTCACAGGAAATCATAGTTCCAGTAGCTGTTAATTCCATGGCAAGGCCACTGCGGAGAACCTTATGGCCTTGGTGCGGATGAGTGGAGACAGTTTTGCTCGTGCACACATGCGATCACCAGGTGAAAGACCAGGAGGAGAGAAATGAAATTCAGATCCGCAGTTCTTTCAGGGAGTGCTTTGTTATTTGCAGCCGGGGCGTTTGCTCAAGATTACCCGAAGGTAGAAATCCCCGTCGATTACTCCTATATGCGGTTTAACCCAGAAAACAGCGGGATCATCAAGAGTTTCTCTCTGAACGGTGGTGGAGGCGGAATTATTTATAACTTCAGCAAATGGGCTGGAATCGAGGGCGAATTCGAGGGCTATGGCAGCCAATCGAGAACTTTTACATTCCCTACGGGAAGCGCAGTCTGTCCGGTCGGTTGCACCGGTAATTTCGAAGCCAACCTGTTCACCTACAACATCGGTCCTGTATTCAAGCACCGCGCTAAGCATTTCGAGCCGTTCATAGAGATACTGTTCGGCGGAGCCCACTCCAATGCTTACGGTAATCTGCTGACAGCTTGTCAGGCCTCCTGTACCACCAGCTCATCTCCTAGCAACAATGCCTTTGATTTCATCATTGGGGGCGGCATCGATGTTCCGGTCAGCAAGTCGATCGCCCTTCGGCTGGCACAGTTTGATTATGTATTGACCCGATTTGGCAATGATTTCACAGCTGGCAACACGAATCAGAGTAACTTCCGTTACCAGGCCGGCATCGTTTTCAGACTCGGCGGTGGTGTTCCCCCTCCGCCTCCCAATGGTCCCCCAGTGGCGTCTTGTTCCGCCAATCCGACCCAGGTTATCGCTGGCTCTGGGGACACGGTTGAAGTCCGGGCCGACGCCACTGATCCTGACAACGATTCGCTTACTTATGCGTGGACTGCCTCAGGAGGTAGCATTGATGGCACAGGGCGGCAAGTCCGTTGGAACCCCACAGGTGTGGGCTTGGGCACTTACTCGGTCACGGCGCGAGTGAATGATGGCCGCGGGGGCGCTACGAGTTGCACGGCGGATATCAGAGTAGATCCTCGGCCCAATCGTCCTCCTACGATGAGTTGCTCCGCAAGTCCAGCCTCGGTTCATCCTGGGGACCGCGTACACATCACCGCAACTACCAGCGATCCCGACAACGATTCGCTCACTTTCACGTGGAAATCGAACGGGGGCCAAATCGTCGGATCTGGCGCCGAAGTTCAGTTGGACACCACTGGTGTGAGCGCGGGAAGCTATACGGTGACGGGAAGGGTGGACGACGGACGCGGCAGTGCGGCGGATTGTCAAGCTCAACTCAGCCTCGAACTGCCCCCGCCTCCCGCGGTAGAAGCTCGGCTGGCCATTCGCAGCATCTATTTCCCGACAGCGCAGCCTTCGCCTGGAAGGCCAACTGTGGGCCTGGTTGAGAGTCAACAAAACACACTCACCTCGCTGGCAAACGACTTCAAGGAATATCTCACAAGCCGACCCGATGCCCATCTTGTTCTCGAAGGTCATGCGGATCACCGGGGCACTCCGGAATTCAATCAGGCACTTTCCGAGCGTCGTTTGGTGATCACAAAGCAATTCCTGATTGGATTAGGCATTCCGGAAGCAAGCCTGCAGACCAAAGCGTACGGGGAAGAGGAAAACATGACCCCCGAACAAGTCAAAGCACTGGTCGAACAACATCCCAATTTGACCCAGGAACAGAGGGACAAAATCCTGAGCAACCTGCGAACCGTTACACTGGCCCAAAACCGTCGCGTGGACATTACCTTGAGCAGCACCGGGCAACAGTCCGTTCGACAGTTCCCGTTTAACGCTGAAGATTCCTTGACGCTGCTCAGCCCCAAAGTGTCAGGAGCAAAACCGGCGGCCAAGAAAAAGCCGTAGAACAAGCTGATCAGCCAGGAGTCATTCGACTCTGTGGCGGTCCTGAGAGAACTACGAATCCTTGGGTAGTGAGCTTGCTCTTAGCTACCGGCGGTTACTTCCGCTCAGGCCACCGTCGCCGTCCTCGGCGCGGTGGTCCTGGCGCTGACCGTTTGGCTGGTTGTCACAATTGCCCACAAGTTTCTCGCCGCCGTCGGGGAGTGATTTATCCGCGTGCCTTTAGTAGCGAATGCCCACAGTGACGGCGATCAATTTCGTACTGATACTACCCGTGGGTGCGAAGTGATATCGCGATTCCACGTACACTCTATAGGGGGCTTCTCCTACCCTGACCGTGAACCCAATGCCTCCATTAAACCCGAGGGCACCCGCGTTCGAGTGCACCCGGGTCAGATTGGTGATTACGATTCCATCGGCGCAGTTGTATCCCCACCATAGCCAAGCCGGGAGACAACTAATCATCGTGCCCGCCGGAACAGGTCGCGAGAGCCATACCGTGCGGTAATACCAACCAGGACCCCCTATGAAATAAATTCCGAGTGCATTGCCTCGCAATTCCAATCGATAGTTTGCGGTAAAAGCATAAAGGTTGCCGTGCCCACTCACGTTCGTGGATTGCAGTGCGATGCGAATCGGTTGGAGCGTTTCGTTGTTCGGATACAACGCATTCCACATGAACTCTCCGATAAGCGCGTTCCGCCGGTCGAAGTTGTAGCCGACGCCGGTGTTGAGTCCCCAACCCAAATTTGAGTGCTGGCGCATCGGATTTAAAGGCGCGCTTAGAGGCATACCCAGGCTCGTTGTAACCGACGGGTTGTCATTTCCATTGCCTTCCTGTGCCCATCCAGGGCAAGGAGAGGCTGTGAGAGAAATCCACAGGAAAATCGCTGCGCTGCACTTCACAGTGTCCCCTCGAAGTATTGCGAGAGCCGTGCACCCAAGCATCACCTGCCGCTATGCGGCTCAAGGCTGGACGATGAGTCCCAATATGGACACTGTTAGAAATGACAGGTCGCAAAGATAATCTGGTAGTTCTGACAGTTCCTGAACCTGTGCGTAAATCGTAAGGTCCTCAGCGAAGGGACAAGGCCGGCTTTTTTCCGGGCTCTTCCTTTCTCGCCACACCGAGGATTGCGATTCTGAGCAAGACAACAATCAAGGTTGCAATTTTGCTATTTGCGGCTGTGTTCTGCACGGCACAGGAATCGTCGGTTGGGGCGGGATTGGAACGCACGCGACTTGCCCTGTGGAGCAGCGCTGGGGTGAGTCCAGGGAGTTCCGAAACAGCAAGGTTGCTTTCTGCAAGCTCTCAACCGGGGGAGCACGGCCTCTCTCAGAAAGCCCAGGAGATCGCGCGCCTATTCGGGATCCCGATAACGAATTCCATGATCGTCAGCTGGATTGTGGCTCTGGCGCTGATCATTTTTGCTCAATTCGCCACCCGAAAGATGAAACAAGTGCCCGAAGGAGCCCAGAATTTTCTGGAGTGGATCATTGAGAGCCTGTTCAAGTTTCTCGAGGGAATCCTTGGCCGGCATTTGACTGAGCGGACGTTCTGGTTTTTTGCGACGGTTTTCATCTTTATCCTTGCCACAAATTGGGCAGGTCTGATACCCGGAGTAGGTTCGGTCGGCTGGGGACACGAGACTCTACACGATTTCCAGATCGACCAACCTTTGCTTCGCGGCGGTAATGCCGACGTGAATATGACGCTCGCCATGGCTATGGTGTTCTTCGCGTGCTGGATCTACTGGTCCATGCGGGAGATCGGTCCATTGGGTTTTCTCGAGGAGCTGTTCGGGCCGAAGGGGGAAAGCACGGGTGCGCTGAAGGTGCTCATGGTGATCGTATTCTTCGCCGCTGGCTGCTTGGAAGTAGTATCGATCTTGTTCCGGCCGATCTCGTTGAGTTTTCGTCTCTACGGCAACATCTTTGCCGGCGAGAACATGTTGGAAGCGATGGCCAAGTTGGTCCCGCACTTTGGATGGCTGGTACAGATTCCATTCTACTTTTTGGAGCTGTTGATGGGTCTCGTCCAGGCATTAGTCTTCACCCTGCTAACCGCCGTCTTTACATTGTTGATTTGTCAGCATGAAGAAGGGCTCAGACCGACACAGGTGTGAGTGATGGATTGCGGCACTTTGAACGCTGCGTGAGTCACAGAAAAGGAGGAAAACAGAATATATGAATGGGAACCTACATGTAGGTTTAGCATCCCTGGGTGCAGCTCTCGCCGTAGGTTTAATCGGCATGAGAGCTGCAGACGCAGTGGGGCGGAATCCGAGTGCGTCCACAAAAGTTCTGGTCCAGTCGATCCTAGCCATTGCTTTTGCCGAGGCGATCGTGTTTTACACGCTCTTCCTTGTGAGGTAGGGAGACAGACTTGCGCGTGAAGCCGAAGACGCCGCTTGGGCAGCAATGGTGAGGGCAAAACATGAACCTTTTTCTATTTCTTGCGGAGCCGCAGACCAGCGGTCCAATCGAAAACATCGCCAGGACATTCGGCGTGGACTGGTCTCATCTGACCGCGCAGGTCGTAAGTTTTTGCATCGTCTGCGCTCTCCTCTATCGGACGGCATATAAGCCAATACTCAGGATGCTGGAAGAGCGGCGCCAGCAAATCGCGCAAGGACTCGCCAACTCAGAAAAAATAAGGGCAGAGTTAGCTCAGGCTGAAGCACAACGTCAGGAAGTACTCCTCAAAGCCAGTACCGAGGCGACCGACATCATCCAAGAGGCGCACGCGGCTGCAGCCAAGGTACAGGAACGCGAAACCCAAATGGCAATCGCAGCGGCTGAACAGATCATCGTCAAGTCGCGCGAGACAGCCGCGCAAGACTACTCCCGCATGCTCACAACACTGAAGCGCGAGGTGGGCCGGTTGGTGGTCCAGACCACCGCGACAGTGACCGGCAAGGTTTTAACAACCGAGGATCAGCGACGGTTAGCCGAAGAGACAGCCAAGCACTTACCGGCATAGGAAAACTCGCGGAGAAGAATGAAGCGAACTCGACAAATCGAGCGCGATGCAAGGCAACTATTTAGGTTGTGCCTAGTCAGTGGTTTGTTGGACGAGGGCCGTGCGCGCCAGATCGTGCAGCAGGTCATTCAAAACAAACGTCGCGATTACCTAGCCCTGCTCGAGGAATTTCAGAGGTTAGTGAGGCTCGAGTGCGAAAAGCATACAGCCCAAGTCCAATCCGCCGTACCGCTCTCGTCGGATTTACGATCCGACGTTCGAGCTCGCTTGGAAAATGTGTACGGGCCCAAGATCGACATCGAATTCGAAAGCAAGCCGGAGTTGATCGGCGGGGTGCGCATCAAGATCGGTAGTGATGTCTACGATGGCACCGTGCGGTCAAGGCTGGCCGAATTGGAGAAGCAGTTTTGATTGACAATTTCAGTGAGGGAATCGCCGAGGCCTACGTGTTGGCTCAGAGGTGATGCTTACGCTAAGCGAATCAGAGTGAACAATATGCCTGACCTACTTCGAGAAATCGAACTTCAAATTATGGGAGTCAAAGCATCGGCCGCTAAGCACAATGTGGGTGTCATTCGCGAGATCGGAGACGGCGTAGCAAAAGTTGAAGGACTTGCTGATGCGATGCTTAACGAGATGCTCGATCTCGGCAATGGCATCACGGGGCTAGCTTTGGACCTCGGGGAGACTGAAGTAGGAGTGATCGTTCTTGGTGACTATACGCAACTGGAAGAGGGAGGGGAGGTCCGCGCGACAGGCAGACTCCTGGAGGTACCCGTTGGCAAAGGTCTCTTGGGGCGCGTCGTGAACACACTGGGAGAGCCGTTGGATGGCAAAGGACCTATCAAGAGTGACATCGCCTATCCAGTCGAGAAAATCGCTCCGGGAATTATCCGGCGTCGTCCAGTCAATCAGCCCGTACAGACAGGCATCATGTCCATTGACGCCATGATCCCCATCGGCCGCGGTCAGCGCGAACTAATCATCGGCGACCGGTCCACGGGCAAGACCACCATCTGCATCGACACAATCATCAATCAAGCTTCCCTCAACAAGGCAGCGGAGACCGCCGGCGACGAAAATTATCGGCCACTGTACTGCATCTACGTTGCAATTGGACAAAAGCAATCCAATATCGCCCGCATCGTCACCGTTCTCGAAGAAGCCGGGGCCATGCCCTACACCATCATCGTTGCCTCACCAGCTGCGGAATCGGCAGCCAATCAATACCTGGCACCGTTTGCAGGAGCGGCCATAGGGGAGTGGTTCATGGACAACGGGATGGACGCGTTGATTATCTATGATGATCTCTCCAAACATGCGGTGGCCTACCGGCAGGTCTCCCTGGTGTTGAAGCGGCCGTCGGGTCGCGAGGCCTATCCAGGCGACGTGTTTTATCTGCACAGCCGACTGCTTGAGCGGGCGGCGCGCGTCGGAGAGAAGTACGGCAACGGCTCGCTCACAGCTCTGCCTATCATTGAGACGCAGGCTGGCGACGTCTCGGCCTACATCCCCACCAACGTAATTTCGATTACAGATGGACAAATCTATTTGGAGACGGATTTGTTTTATCAGGGAGTTCGCCCGGCCATTTCTGTCGGCCTTTCAGTATCTCGAGTTGGTTCAGCGGCGCAACTGAAAGCGATGAAACAGGTCGCCGGACAGCTTAAGGGGGATCTAGCGCAATTTCGTGAACTAGCGGCGTTTGCGCAGTTCGGCTCAGAGCTCGACGCCAAGACACAATCCAAAATCGATCGTGGAAAACGGATCATGGAAGTCTTCAAACAGCCGCAATACAGACCCGTTCCAGTCGAAGTGCAAGTAGCCGTAATCTGGACGGTCCAAAATGGATATGTCGATGATGTGCCTGTGGAACGGGTCAAGGAATACCAAATCAGGCTGACAGAGTTTCTGACTACTCGCAAGGATGAGCTGCTTCGGAAAATCCTGAAAGAAAAACAGCTTAGCCCCGCGTTGTCGATTGAACTTAAGAGCGCGGCAGTGCAGTTCAAAGAGGGTTGGAAATGAGGTTCGCCGACTCGGAGTCGATTGTTCAGAGCGTCGTTAGACAGATTTCGGCGCCGCGGCATCTTCAACAGCTATGAGCAGCCCACGCGATCTTCATCGGCGGATCAAGTCTGTCAGCGGCACTGCGCAGATTACCAAGGCTATGCAAATGGTCGCGGCATCGAAAATGCGCAGGGCCCAGGAAGCTGCGCTTGCAGGAAGACCATTTGTCAACCTTTTGTACCTTATGCAGCGCGAAGCCACCACTCGGATGAGCGATCTTAGTCATCCGTTGCTCGAAGCGCGGAAAGTCCGCAGGCGCGCAATCATCCTGATTGGAGCTGATAAAGGTCTATGCGGAGCGCTCAACAGCAATCTCTTCAGAGTGGCTGCACAGTTCGAGCCCAAGTCGACGGTTTTCATCACAGCAGGCCGTAAGGCTGCGCAATTCGTCGCTCGCACAAGACGGCAGCTTTCAGCCGAATTTCCTTATGATGACATTCCAAAGTTCGCTGAAGCCAGAGCGATCGCTGCATTCGCTCGCAACCTCTTTTTGAAAAGAGAAGTAGACGAGGTTCGGATCGTCGCGACACGGTTTGTCAACACGCTTACCCAGCATCCACTTTCTTTGGAATTCCTTCCTGTAGGGGAAATCAAAGGGCTGCAGATCCCAGGGACAGCATTTTCTGCAGACCTGACCACCTGCGAGATTGGACCCTTGTTTGAACCCAGTCCGGAGGCGATCCTCGATTACCTGCTGTCGCACTACCTCAACATTTATATTTATCAGGTCTTGCTGAACGCGAAGGCCAGCGAGCAAAGTGCCCGCATGGTATCGATGAAAAACGCCACCGACAATGCCGAAGACCTGATCAAAGACCTGACACTCGAATACAACAAATTGCGCCAGGGGAATATCACAAAGGAATTGCTGGAAATCGCCGGGGGTCAATCTGGTTGATCTCAAGGCTCGCACGGTTTATCTAGAAGGCGCAGAAAATGAACAAAGGCAAGATTGTCAAAGTTTCAGGTCCGGTGGTGGATGTGGAGTTCCCGGTAGAGTTGCCTGGAATCTATAACGCGCTGACCATCGAATTCAAAGTGCAGGGCCGGGCGGCCAAAGTGACGCTCGAGGTTCAGCAGCACTTGGGGGATAAGTGGGTTCGGGCCATTTCCATGTCCGGGACTGAAGGGCTCAAACGCGGTTTCGAAGTCATGGATAGCGGTGGGCCTATTTCCATGCCGGTGGGCGAGGCCGTCATGGGCAGGGTATTCGACGTGACGGGAAACCCGGTGGATGAACGCGGACCAGTCGAGGCGGAGAAGTATTATCCCATCCATCGCCCTCCTCCATCTCTGGTGGACCAAGCAACTTCACCACAAGTGCTCCCAACCGGCATAAAAGTAATTGATCTGATTTGCCCTTTCTTGAAGGGCGGCAAAGTAGGTGCTTTCGGCGGCGCTGGCGTGGGAAAGACCGTCGTAATCATGGAACTGATTAACAACATCGCAAAGCTGCACGGCGGCGTATCGGTCTTCGCTGGCGTCGGTGAGCGCACGCGTGAGGGAAACGACCTCTACCACGAAATGTCGGAAGCGGGTGTGATCAAGCAGGATAACCTGAGCGAGTCCAAGATTGCGCTGGTGTATGGCCAGATGAACGAACCGCCCGGCGCCCGCTTGAGAGTGGCGCTCTCCGGGCTCGCCATTACCGAATACTTTCGAGACGAGAAGCACCAGGATGTGCTGCTCTTTATTGACAACATTTTCCGCTTTTCTCAGGCAGGATCTGAAGTGTCTGCACTGTTGGGCCGCACTGCCAGTGCCGTCGGATATCAGCCGACGCTTGCAGCGGAAATGGGAGTGCTCCAGGAGCGCATTACCTCCACTAAGAAGGGCTCGATTACTTCTTTTCAGGCGGTGTATGTCCCGGCTGACGATTTGACGGATCCCGCGCCGGCCACCACCTTTGCACATTTGGACGCCACCATCGTTTTGGAGAGGGCGATTGCCGAGCTAGGCATTTATCCAGCGGTGGATCCTCTGGCTTCGACCTCCCGTGCCCTTGAGCCCGAAATCGTAGGCAAGGAGCACTACAACGTCGCACGAGGAGTGCAGAAAGTGCTTCAGCGCTACAAGGACCTGCAGGACATCATCGCGATCCTTGGTATGGATGAACTTTCACCGGACGACAAGCAAGCCGTGTTCAGAGCACGTAAGATCCAGCGCTTCTTGAGTCAACCCTTCAGCGTGGCGCAAGTATTCACAGGGCGCGAAGGCAAACAGGTCGCCGTGTCCGACACTGTTCGTGGCTTTAAAGAGATCTTGGACGGCAAGCACGATGACGTGCCGGAGAGCAACTTCTACATGAAGGGGACGATTGAAGAAGTCCCTTAGTCTGATGGGTGGATCGCCAAACAAGCCCCAACACGGGAAAATCAAAGATGGCCAGCACTTTGAAATTAGAGATTGTGACGCCCGAAGGAATAATGTACTCCGATGACGTAGACTTGGTTACGTTGCAGGGAGCAGATGCTCAGGTGACGATTCTTCCCGAACACCTTCGATTGATGATCCAGCTGGTACCAGGCGAAATGATTGCAAGCAAGTCAGGGCACGAAAGATTTCTGGCCGTGGGGGAGGGGCTCGCGTTGGTTAGGGGCGACCGTGTGTCTGTCGTAACGGACATGGCGGTTGCTGCAGAGAACATCGATGAGGCAAAAGCCGAGGAAGCTCGTCAGCGCGCGGCCGCCCGGCTGCGCGAGAAGATCTCTTCCGAGGAAATTGCCTCCGTAAATGGCGCTCTAGCTCGTTCCCTGGCGCAATTGCGGGTCAAACGTCGCCGTCATTCCTGACCCGAAATCTAAACCTGCGTGGCCCGATAGATTGACGATGACTTCTTATGTGTCCAGGAGTTATCGAGCGCTTCGAAAGGTCCGCGAGCGTGTCGTTCCCGGTGTACGTCGGCCAGTAGCGTTCTCAACCGCATGCGAGCTTTGTGCAACTGTGACTTGGAATTCCCAACCGAACATCCGAGAAATACAGCGATTTCTTTGTGCTGGTATCCGTGGACATCATGAAGAATGAAGGCTGCTTTGTAACCGTAGGGCAATACATCGATGGCCGCTTGAAGATCGATCCGGCCGAACAAGTTGCCTGCTTGCAGGTCAGGGACGTCGAGTGCGCAATTGGGATCGGTGTAGTCCTGCATGCGGTTGCCTGGGAGCATCCAATATCGTTTATTCTTGCGGAAGCGCATCAAGACGGCGTTGGTCGTCAAGCGGTACAGCCAAGTGGAAAATGCAGACTCCCCGCGAAACGTGTTGATCTTAAGAAAGAGCAGGACGAATGCGTCTTGAGTAGCGTCCTCGGCTTCCGCCGGATCTCGTAACATGCGCAAACAGATGCGGTACACGAGCTTGGAATAGCTTCGGTAAATGACTGCAAAGGCCTCGCTATCACCTTGACCCACCAACCGAATCGCCTCACTCAGGGTCGAACCTTCCGACTGCTTTAGCATGAATTCGCTCATCTTCCACAACCACCGACACGGTATCTGTCAGGGAATGTGAAGAGCACTGCCAAAAGTGACAGGGCGGCTTGAAACAACGGAGGGTCAAGAGTCTCACCATCTCCCTCGCGCACTCGCGGTTTAAGCGCCGGGGTGCTAGAGCATTTTCTATTTGCGAGACACACGTTGTGCGGTTGACAGAATCGGACCGGGCAGGTATAGAAGGCCTCAAAGATCCGAGGTTTGGGGGTTCGATGACGGTCAAGTGGAATTGGCTGTTTTTTCTAGTGGTCTGCCCAATGATTTGGGAGATGAGTGCTCCTGTTTCACGCGCTCAAGCACGCGCGCCAGTACGCATCGTTGCAAAGGTTGAACTCGTACAATTACCCGTAATCATATTCGACGACAAAGGTGTAGTTGCCACTAGCCTCAAGAAGAGTGACTTTCGGCTTTTCGACGACGGAGTTGAACAGCGGATACTTTACCTAGAGCGGGAACGAGTCGCGGTTTCATTTGTGATACTCGCGGACGTAAGCTCCAGCATGAGGAGCAAGATTCCTTTTGTCCAGGAGGCAGCACTTTCGCTCCTAGATTCTCAGGAACAACAAGATAAGCATTCCGACGAATATTCGGTGCTGGGCATTGGCACGCGATCGAAGCGCCTTGTACCCTTCACGAGCGATCAAGAGGACCTTGAGCGGAGACTGCCGGTAATACTGGCGCCAACGAATGAGAGTACGGCTCTATTTGACGGGATCTGGTTGGGAGTGAATACAGCGCGACGCGATGCGGAGAATGAACATCGCGCCATGATCATAATCACGGACGGCGGCGACAATCACAGCCGTTACAATCTAGCAGAAACAAAGAGGCTCTTGGAGGAGGCTGATGTCCCAGTTTTTGCTGTCATGGCAGGGCCATCGTTCGAGTTCCCTACCATCTTCCTTCCACAGGAGAGGAAACGAACCCGAATGCCCAGAGGACAGGGACCGAACCCACAGTCTTCCAGACTGTCAGCGGCCTTTGGTGATGATGACTACATCGGTCCCGCCGAACGGCGCGGTCCTCATAACATGAAAACACTATCGGAAGCAACGGGTGGCGGTGTCTTTACCGCCCGGGATGAAGAAGATCTGCCCCGCATCGTTCGGACGATTGGGCTAGCGGTGAGATTTCGATACGTAATCACATATAAGCCGGTTCGTGACGCGATGTCCAAAGACAATCGACAGGATATCGCGGGGGATCCTAGTTTGCACAAGATTCATCTCGAACTATACCCCAGAGAAAAGTTTTCGGGATATAGCGTTCCGTACTACAAGCGGAGCTACCACGGCATCGAATGAATGAAAGAATTCCGCATGGCTGGAATCCGTGCCTCTAATGGATGGTTGTGAGTCTCGCTAAGACAATTAGATTTGAACGTTAGGAATGGGGTCCAGCCCAGTCTGGATCCTTCAGATTCCAGTGTGCCAGTCTGATAGATCGCGCCTGCGATGTTGCCCGCCTTGACGCCGGAGGAACTGGCTTCACCAAACAGGGTTTGTGGAGGAGAACTCAGGGGGTTGGAGTTTGAGCAGGGCTTGGTACTGCACTTGTGCTGGTCCATTGCGAATCGCTGAGATTCCACCCACCGCCGAGCGCGCGATAGAGGTCGACCACCGCCAATTTGCGGCCGAGGTCGTACGTTACCGAGGAGCTCTCCGCCGGATACAGTTGAATTTGAGAATCCACAATTTCGAAATAACTGGAAAGTCCGCTGTCGTACCGTATGAAAGCCAGCCGGACTGACTCGCGGTAAGCCTCTACTGATTTGAGCTGCTCACGATAAGAAATGGCAAGTTGCTGGTGCGCGGAGAGAGAGGTCGAAACCTCACCAAAAGCCTGCGTAACCGCTTTCTCGAAGGAGATTTTGGCTTGATCGCGCAAGGCAAGTGAGGCGCGATATTCGTTCTTCAAGCGGCCTCCGGTGAATATGGGTCCCGCTAGATTACCTGCAAGGCTCCAGGCCTTTCCGGAGGCTGTGAGCTCGGACAGTTGAGGGCTCACACCTCCTAGCAAGCCCGTCAAAGAAATCGTGGGGAAGAAATTGGCCTTGGCGACGCCGACCCTGGCGTTGGCTGCAATCAAGTTCTGCTCCGTTTCGCGCAGATCAGGCCGCCGTTCCAACAGCGTCGCCGGCAAACCTGCTGGGATTTCCGGAGGGTCGTATTGATCGGCGAGCGCCGCGCCGCGAGCAATCGGGCCAGGGTTGCGGCCGAGCAGTAGGTCCAGTGCATTCTCTTGAGCAACAATCTGCCGTTCGAAATCCGGGATTACCGCCGCCACGTTCGAGAGCGCGGCTTGGGCACGGGCAACTTCAAGCCCCGAAGCTGCCCCGCCTTCAAATTTGTGTTGAAACAGTTCGAGAGTTTCCTGAAAGCTTTTGACCGTTCGATGAGCAATTTCCATTTGTTCATCGAGCGCCCGCAACTGGAAGTACCCTCGGGCGACGTCCGATAAGACCAAAAGCCGGACATCTCGGCGGGCTTCCTCACTGGAGAAATATACCGCGCGCTGCGCCTCGTTCAGTTTCCGAATGCGCCCGAACAGATCAATCTCCCAAATGGTGCTGAAACTGTACGAGTAGTACGTGTGATTGGGAATTGTGGGGGACTGTTGTCCCGAAATGTTCGCCCCGTATCCCACTTGCGGGTAATACTGCGAACGACTTATGCCGAGGAGGGCTCTTTCCTCTTCGACGCGCGCCACCGCCAACTGCAAATCATAGTTGTTCTTCAACCCTTCGCGGACGAGACCCTGAAGAACGGGATCCTTAAAAAGATCCCACCACGCCATATCCGCGGCGGAATTCGCCGTTGCCTGCTGCTCGGCATAGAAAGTGGCGGGTGGCTGGATTGCTGGGCGCACATACTTAGGGCCAACCGCGCAGCCCATGAAGAGGAGTGGGAGAAGCGCGACCGCGATAATATTTCGCATCAGTCGTGTCCTTCCTGCAGTGCAGCCGCCCCGGGAATTTCCGCGGCTTCCTTTTTCTCTTTCCCGGCAATGCGTTCAACCACAACATACAATACGGGCACCAGGAAGACGCCGAGGACGGTCGCTGCAGTCATGCCGGTGATGACAGAGCTTCCCAAGACTCTGCGGCCAATCGCGCCAGCGCCTTTCGCCGTCCAAAGAGGAACACAGCCCAGAATGAATGCGAAAGATGTCATCAAAATAGGCCGAAGGCGAAGCCGAGCCCCTTCGAGTGCCGCTTGGATGAGCCCCTTGCCCTTCTTGTTCTCCAAGATTGCGAACTCGACGATCAGAATCGCATTCTTGGCTGTTAGCCCGATCAGCATAACGAGCCCAATTTGAGCAAACACGTTGTTATCGAGCTTGCGCATTAGCAGTCCAGCATTTGCCCCAAGAACAGCCACAGGAACAGACAAAAGTACACTGAAAGGCAGAGACCAACTTTCGTAGAGAGCAGCCAGAATCAGGAATACGCAAAAGATGGACATACTGAAAACAATCGCTTGCCCGCCTTCGGCTTTCTTTTCCTGATAAGACATGTCGCTCCAGGCATATCCCATACCAGCAGGTAAGACTTCTGCGGAAACCTGTTCCATGGCGGCCATGGCCTGGCCAGAGCTGTATCCGGGTGCGGGTGAGCCGTTAATCTGAATACTTCGGAACAGATTGAAACGGTTGGTGTATTCCGGTCCCGAAACGCGTTTCACAGTAACTATGGAAGCCAGGGGCGTCATTTCGCCCTTCGAGTTTCTGACGTAAAAGCTGTTAATCTTGTCGGCGCTGACGCGGTACTCCGGCTCAGCCTGCAGGTAAACTTTCCACTGGCGACCAAACCGATTGAATTGATTAACGTAAGCACCGCCCAAAAAGGCCTGCAGGGTCTGATAGACGTCGCTGAACTGTAGCCCTTGCTTTATAACTCGATCCTGGTCAACGTCGACAAAAAGCTGTGGCACCGATGGGCGGAAGGTAGCTACGATTGAACCTACTTCCGGGCGCTTCCGCGCCGCCTGGCTCAACTTGTCAAGGGTTTCTGAGAGTTGCTGAACGGTTCCCGCGGACCGGTCCTGAAGCATAAAACTGAATCCGCCGGCTGTGCCAAGGCCGGGAATGGCCGGCGGACCGAAGGCGAAGCCTATCGCTTCTGGAATTTCCGCGCGCATTTTCTGGTTCAGAGTCCGCATCAAACCATTTGCGGAGAGTTCGAAAGTCTCGCGTTCGTGCCACGGATCGAACTGAAGGAAATAGAATCCGGTGTAGCTGGCAGACGTGTTGGATAAGAGGCTGAAACCGACGATCGCATCGTATCCCTGAATGCCGTGAGTGTGCGCCAGAATGTCATCCATTTTGCGCATGACGGCGTCAGTACGCTGTAAAGAAGCGGCATCCGGAAGCTGGAGCTGAATGAAGGCATATCCCTGATCTTCTTCAGGAACGAAGCTACTGGGAAGACTCTTACCCATAGTCACTGCGATAACCGAAACGCCCAAGAGCAAGAGCAGAGCAATTCCCCATCGGCGAATGAGAACGTGGCTCCAATTAACGTAACCTCCCGTCATTTTCCCGAACCAGCGATTGAACCACGCAAAAAATTTGCCAACAGGGCCCTTAGATTCCTTGCGGGGGCGAAGCAAGAGGGCCGAGAGCGCCGGTGAGAGCGTCAATGCGTTAAATGCCGAGATAAGGACGGATACGGCGATAGTAATCGCGAATTGCTGATTTAACAGGCCCTTAATACCTCCCATGAATGCCATGGGAATGAATACCGAGGACAAAACAAGGGCGATACCAATGACCGGAATTGTAACTTCTTCCATCGCTTTGATGGTTGCCTCTCTGGGCGTCAATCCATGCTCGATGTTGTGTTCAACTGCCTCGACAACGACGATCGCATCGTCCACTACGAGCCCAATGGCAAGGATGAGCCCAAAGAGTGAGAGTGTGTTGATTGAAAAACCGAGCAAGGGGAAGACAGCAAATGTGCCGATCAGTGACACGGGCACGGCAATAAGGGGAATAAGAGTTGCACGCCAACCTTGCAGAAATAGGAACACTACAATGATCACCAGGACGATGGCTTCAAAAAGCGTCGTGAGAATCTCTTTCATGCCCTCCGTGATAGGGAGCGTGGTGTCCATCGAAACGACGTAATCCAGATCTTGCGGAAACCGGGTTTTCAGATCTTCCATCTGGGCTTTGACTTGTTTTGCCACAGCCAATGCGTTGGAACCCGGGGCTTGGTAAACAGCAATGATGACTGCAGGCTTCCCGTTGTACCGTCCAATTTGCTGATAAACAATTGATCCCAATTCGATGCGGGATACATCTTTCAGCCTGACGGTTGAGCCATCGGGATTTTGCCGAACAATGATGTTCCTGAATTCCCCCGCATTGGCCAACCTTCCTGGGGCGCGCACGGCGTAAGTAAACTGCTGGCCTTTTGGCGCGGGCTCAGCTCCGATCTGTCCTGCTGGGTTTACAGCACTCTGCTGTTGGACAGCATTACTCAGGTCGGTAACGGTGAGACCTAGTTTGGTCAGCTGGTCTGGCTTTACCCATACGCGCATCGCGTAGTCTGCGGCGCCGAAGTTGGTTACTTGCCCAACTCCGGGAACGCGCAACAGTGCGTCGTTAATATTGATGGTTGCGTAGTTTCCCAAGAATTGTCCGCCGAAGGTCTCCTTTGGCGAATAGACGGACAGCACGAGTAGGGGAAGCCCCATAAGTTTCTTGACGGTGACACCATATTGATTTACCGACGTCGGGAGATTCGGGCTGGCCTGCGATACCCGGTTCTGAGTGTTCACCTGGTCGATATCTACGTTAGTGCCCACATCAAAAGTGACCTTAAGGTTCATCGTTCCGTCATTGGCATTCGTGGACATCATGTACAGCATGTTGTCCACACCGTTCATTTGTTGTTCGAGTGGAGTGGCAACAGACTGCTCAATCGTCAGTGCGTCAGCACCGGTATAAGTGGCCAACACGTTAATTTGCGGCGGCACGATATCTGGGAGTTGGGCTACGGGAAGCTTCGCCATCGACACAAGGCCTACGACTACGGTGAGGATGGAAATGACTATGGCGACGATCGGCCGGTCAATGAAGAATTTCGACATAGCTACATCCCACCGGTCGGCGCAGGAGTCTGCGTGTTCTTAAATGGCGTTGTGGCCACGGTCATGCCGGTCTTGATGCGCTGCAGTCCATCGACGACAACATTTTCCCCTGCTTGAAGACCGGACTCGACAACCCACATGTCGCCAGACTGCGGGCCGAGTGTTACGGTCTTGATTGTGACCTTGTCATCGGACCCGACTACTCCCACTTGGTAGACTCCTTGGAGTTCCGAAACCGACTGCTGTGGAATCAGAACTGCACTTTTGCGCGTTTCGGTGACGGCGCGGATGCGGGCATATTGGCCGGGACGCAACACGTTGCCTGCATTGGGGAATTCAGCTCGAACCTGAATTGTCCCGGTTCGTGAATCTACTTCGCGGTTTACAAAAAGCGCGCGACCACGCTGCGGGTAAATCGATCCGTCTCCTAGAATTAACTCTAGATCTTGGGCTGCCGCGCGACCTTTTTTTTCGCGAACGAATCGGATGTAATCCTGTTCAGCGATGTTGATATCGACATAGATCGGATTCACGCTGGATATGGTTGTCATGACCGTTATCGGGGTCATAAGGTCCCCAATTTGGCATTTGGAAATTCCGGCGATTCCCGAAATCGGCGCAACCACGGTGGTCCAACCCAGATTTAGCATGGCATTGTCGAGAACCGCCTGATTCGCATCCACCCCTGCCTTTCCTGCGGATTCTGCACTTAGCGCCTTATCGAGTTCGGCTTGGCTTACGGCCTTCTGGGCCACCAATGGCGTGTAACGACGAACATCGATCTGCGCTTGTCCCAGAGCAGCGCGGGCTCGCTCGAGGTTTCCCTTGGCTTGTTCTACGGCCGCTTCCGCTTGCCGTTTGTCGAGTTGAAACATTGGCGCACCCTTCTCGACATAAGAACCCTCTAAATAGAGCTTACTGAGCAGGAATCCGTCCACCTTAGGTCGGAGCTCCGCATCAATATTGCCGGACATCGTTCCAACCCATTCCTGGTGGATGGGCACATCCTTCAGGATTGCAGGCGTAATCGTGACGCCGGGAGGCGGAGGGGCTGGCTTTTCAGCGTTTGAAGCACAGCCAGCATCAATCGCCAGCGCCACCATCAGCAGGCCCAAAAGGTGCAGCTGCCGTGCGGCAGGGAGCGGAGGAATTGTTGGCATAGTGAAGGGGATCACCCCGAATCGCAATTGCTTTCTTTGCATTTTGCACGCTCCGCGAGTCGAAGGTACGGGCTGCTCAGAACGCAAGACTGTCAGCGTCTGGTGCTGTGGAGTGAGCACGTTTATCCGGCCAGGAATGTACTCACTCTTCGAAGAGGTTATGAGCAGAGTAGAGAGCGGATAACTGTCAAATCTAGCAGATGCTAGATGTCTCGATTCGCGTCGAGAGCTAACGAAAAAATGAAAGCGAGTTTACTGCCGGCGTCACACTATCTTTATGAAAGTAAACGGCTTGATGTTGAAGCCGATTGTAAGACGCCAGAACGGGGCCCCAGATTGGCCCGCCCACCTCCGAACGATCTATGCGAGTCTACTACATCGGCATTGGGATGGAGCGGCGAGGAGAGTTGAGCTTATCTTCTGCAGGGATCGCCCGAGGTTTGGGGCTAGTCAATACATCATTCTTGCGTCGGTCGTGATGATGGTGATTGTCGCGAACAGTCTCACAACCCAGCTGTCGGAGCTGACTCTTACTCTGAACTTGAAGGTAGGTACTTTTGTCTCAGTGTGAGACAGTAAGGCCAGTTGCGCCAATTCCTGAATCTTCAAGGTTTCGAACAGGTTTCAAAGTTACTTCCCGATCTTTACGCCGATGACTTCGCCCGCGACCACAATTTCCACCCGGCGGTTCTTCTGCCTGCCTGGAACTGTGGAGTTGTCGGCGACCGGAGTGGTCTTCCCAAAACCTTGTGCCGTTACGTTCGTCTGCTCCAGACCCTGTCCAATCAGATAGATGCGCACCGATTCAGCGCGCTGCTCAGAAAGCTTTTGGTTGACCTCATCAGTGCCAACATTGTCAGTGTGACCTTCGATGGCGAGGTTCAAGCCGGGATGCGCAAGAATAATGCCCGACAGTTTAGCCAGCTTCTCCCTAGCCTCCGGGCGCAACTCATACTTGCCAAAATCAAAGAGCACGTCGGCCATGTTGACAACAAGCCCACGCGGCGTGTCACGTGTTTCCAGAATGCGGTTGAGTTGCTCGAGCAGTTGAGTGCGTAACGCGATCGCCGCCTGGCGGGTGCGTTCGGCGTCAGCGCGAGCTGCTTCTTCTTTTGCAGTCAGCGCGTCTGCCTCCGCTTTGGCTTTGGCGGCCGCGGCATCCGCTTCCGCCTTCATCTGTGCTTCCTTTGCAGCAACCAGCTCAGCTTGGCGTTTGGCCTCCTGAGCCGCCTTGGCTTCCGCCTCCGCTTTGCCAGCGGCAGCAGCTGCTTCTCGCTCCGTAGCAATACGCGCTTCTTCCTGGCGTTGCGCAGCGAGTGCGCGGGCATCTTCGGCAAATTGTATCGCCTGCCGGGCTTTGGAAATGATTTCCTTCTTGTCCGCCTTGCCAGTTAGGGCGTTTTCCGTCATTTGCAAGCTGGCTGCGGCCTTGGTAAAAATCTCGGGCGCGTCCTTCTCGGCCCCTCGGGACTTGGCTATGTCCACGGCGTTGCGCGCTTCATAGACTTGCAGTGGAACGCGCTCAACATCTGGCGTCATGGCCAGCGGGTTTCCCAACTTCTCGTACTGACCACGCTTCATGAGCTTGAAATCATTGACTGGAAAGATCTGTCCTTTTGTGTTTTTCCGGGTCTCGTTTTCCATGACCACCATTTCGCTCGGAGCCCGTACAGCAAAATATGGCTCGGCCGTAATGATCATGGCAAAAGTTTGTGCCGGCGTGGTCACATTGAGCTTCGCTTCCGCGTTTTTGTTGATGACGAGTTCGCCGGTATTGCCGGTACGTCCGTCGGGAGTCACTATCCAAAGGACGTACGTCAGGAACTCAGCACCCAGCTTCGACGGGTCGGTCATATTCTTCAGTGAAACCTCGATATTCGATGCCCCTGTCTTGGCTTCGACCTTTGCCTCGCCAAGGGCCTGAGGCATTAAGTCTGTGCTCTTAAAATCGACTTTTGTACTGGCACCGCCCACTCTATAGCCGATTGCCTTGACAGACTTGTTGACCAAGCCGGAGTCCGGCAGCTTTTCCTGCGCTGCAGCTGTACCGACCGTCAGAGCTAGAACTAAAAAGACGACAAATTTTCTATGGCGGTACATAAAAACCTCGCCTTCGACCCAAGTAGTCTTATCGCAGAATAATATCGAGGGAATCGGGAGGAATACCCACTGTCAAAACTGTCAGCTGGCTTGGAGCCGCCCTATCGACTGCCGGACTTTTGGTTGCCCAAGGGGCAATTAACGCAGCTCATCGCGGATCTGTCTGTTTTGACAGTTTCGGAGAATGTGGAGACAAGACCATTCACGCTCACACGGAGCCGCCTTCGCCCCGAACCCTGGCAGAAGTGCCCGCAATCACCACCCTGCCTGGATGGCTACGGAAAGCATCCTGCCCAAGAAGGCGGTTCCGCCATCGCCACGGGAGACGAGAGAGGGGCGTATTCATGCTAGTGAAGATCTTAAACATTGCTCAAGCACAAGCGGTTGCAGTTGACGGCGCCAGGCTGCGCGATCCATGAGCCTTCTCTGCCAACTCGGTACTGGGCTCGGAAATCACTATTCCGTGTAAAGAGTCAGCAAGACGCCAAGAATGATCAACAATGCCGGCCAAGCCCTCTTGAAGAAGTGCTGCCACTTTTGTGGCGTCGTGGTCAGTCCAGCTACGCCATTGGTCAGGACGACTCCAAATCCTGTAAGTGAAAACCAGAGATGCTGCTTCTGAATATGGTGCATACTTTCCATGGCGTTGGGTGCATGCATATCGCCACTGTGAACGTGAAACAACAGCAGTACCGCGCCCACGCCACCGATTACAGGAAAAATCCAAGCAGTCCATGGCGACTTCCATAGCCCTCGCGTTCTTTGAAATTCAACGTAGCCAAGCACCAAGAGAATGATGGAGAAGGTCTTATGCTGTAGGACTTCGGCATTGTGAGTGATCGCATACCAGGGAGTTTGAGGACCAAAGGGCCAGATCTCCGTATCGCTATAGAAGAGAAGAAAGAGTCCGGCCGCAAGAAAACACATGGGCCAGACATAGCGCACCGCAGACCAGCGCCTGGAGAGGGGACTCTCCGCGAGAATGAAAATCCCGGCAACGATTACAAACAATCCCGCTAAATGATGATTAAATTCGCTCTCTTGTTTGTCCGCAAGCCGCTTGGCCGCTTGTGCCGGGTCTTCGGCCCCAGAAGGGACAGCCATTTCCATTCCCGGCATGTTGTCCATGTCGTGCTGCTGCGGCCGGGCCAGCGGCGTGAGCAGAAACAAAAACGAGATAGAAAACAAAAGCAGCGCCATCGACTTTAGAATTCGTGACAGGAAAGCATCCCGTGCGAGCTGCATTACATTGTCCTCGTTGATTCTGGTCTGGATTTTAGGGCCCTCGAGTGAGGTTTCACACCGAGCAGATTTGTAACTTTTGCAAGGAATAGCCGCACCTGTCAAAATTGACAGGTCAGAGGAATGCGTGCACGTAGCTATTAGAAAGCCTCGCCAACACCGATGCTCCAGGAATGACTATCCTTGCCTTGAGCGAAATCGGCGCGAAAATTCACGTGATACTTCTTGCTCAGTTCAAACCTGGCACCACCTCCGCCGCTCGGCAGGAAGTTCTTGATCCTGAACGGCTGATTGCCGCCGGGCACTACCTCTCCCAATCCTCCAAACGCCACTACGCCAAACCTCTTCGGCAATGCCAGGCGGTATTCCAATTGCGTTGCAACCATGTAACGGTCGAGATAGCGCCCCGCAGTGTACCCCCGCAATTCGCTGTTAGTTCCGTAGATACAGTTTCCGTAGAATGGAGGCTGCCCTCCTGTAAAACAAACGAACCCGTTGTAAGCAAGGACCTGTCGCTTCGCTAAACTCCAGTATTTGTTGAAGGTGAATCTGTAGCTCTGAAACGAGTAATTGCTCCCCAGGCCTTGAGAATAGAAGTCTGAAGTGAAGTCCAGCAGAGTTCCGCTAGTTGGATAAAAACGGTTGGGGCGAGTATCGCGCAGCAGTCGGAAACCTACGGAAGTCAAGGCTGTATGAAGTCCAAGGTCTGGTGGCAGTGGAACTGTCTCAGAATTAGCGGGTCTGAGCGTGATGACTGAGCTTCCCCAGAAAAACCGTGGACCCAGGAAGAATTTCCATCCAAGACGACGGAGAAACTCTGCGAACACTGCCTGACCGGTCTGGTTAAGCGGCAACTTGGGCTGTGACGCGCCGGCACCAAGGCCGTATAGATCGTAGTTTAGGTTGCCTCGAGCGAAGGCCGCTGTGGCCTGATAAGTATTTTCCTTAAAATAGAGTTCGCCAGCCGCTGCGAAGGCTCGGGTACCGTTGTTTGTAACCAGCCCAGCCGCGCCAACCACCGATGGGGGAGAAGTCTTGTCGTTCCCGCTGAGCGGGAAAATGTACGCGAGAACGGGCACGATTCCCGAACCCAAAGCCGGACTGGAAATCGGAAGCGGAGCAATGACGAATGACCGGCCGTCTTGCTTGCTTCCAGTGGATGCGTGCTGCCGGGCGGATCCGATTGGGTCCTGAGTGTGATCTTCGGTTGTTTGAGATTGAAAGGATGAGCTTTCGCTGTCCCCGGCTTGTTGTGCCGCTACTTTCGCTCCACCAACGGTGCCATAGAATCCGCCGGCCAAGAAGAGCAACACAGCTTTCCTAAATCGCGGCGAATTAAAAGACGAACCGGTCACAAGGAACCTCAAACCAATCCTTTAAGAGCACGGCCCGCCCTCCGTTTTGCAGAGCGGGCCGCGTGGGGGCAGCAACGAACTCAGGAACGGCTGCTCTTTTGCAACTCTTAGTTGTTACTTTGCACCACACTGCGTTCTGGCTTTGGTCTCTGCCAAAGAATTTCTGAATCAGCAGCTTGGTTAGGATAGAAACGAACGGATTCAGCATTTGTCGGAAGCAAGACGATATCTACGCGGCGATTGTAAGCGAGCCAAGTTGCACGGAAGTTGCGTACTCGTGTTTCTTGGGGCTGATTCGGATTCCGTGTCTGCAAGTCAATGACCGTCGCCTTGTCGAGCAGGTTCTCCTCGCCATAGGCTGACGTGTGGATCTTGTCTACGGCAATTCCTTGTGAAACCAGGAAGTCCTTAACGCGCTGAGCCCGCATGTCGGACAGCGCCTGGTTATATTTATCCGCACCGCGTTCGTCCGCGTAAGCGCCGAGCGACAGTTTGGCATCTGAATCATATTCAAGATACCGATTGAATTCGGTGGCAAGGCTTCTCAATGCCTCTTGCTGGCTGCGAACGAGTCCAAGCTCCGGATATTTCTTTGAGGGATAATCGGTTGGGAAAAAGATGCTGCGCAGAAGCACTGGCGGAATGGGCTCGATGGAGCCCTTCAAATGCACGGCCACCGTTTTGGTGTCGGAGCCGCCGCACACATTCGTCGCGGTCAATGTGTATTTGAAATCTTCGTCGACAGGGCCATTGGCTGTTTGAGTTGGGCTGAGGATTTGGGACTTGGTGCCGCTGGCGTCAACGGTGCCGAGGGTGCCGAGAGAGGTTGCGTCGGCGTTGGACGACGACCAGCTCAGCGTCGTGCTCCCCTGCTCGATGACCTTGTCGCCAATTCGCCGATATCGGACCTCCAAGGGTGAAGCGCTTAGCGTGGACTGCACGATAGGATTCACTTCCACGGTGGTGCTCGGCTTGGTTACACCGCCGGGGCCTGTAGCCGTGAGTTCGTACACTGTCGTTTGCCGAGGTGAGATCGTCCTCTCGCCTATGGTTGGAACCGGACTCATGTTACTCATTTCGGCGTCAATGGTCTCGCTGGAGGTCCAGGCCAACAGAGTATTTTGGTTGCAATCGATTTTGGGTGGGTTGGCCGAAAGTGTTCCACTGACAGGGGCCACACTAACCGTGGCACTTGCAATGCCAGCGTGAAACCGTGCCACGGTTGTACCCAGTTCACTGGAACCGCGCGGCCAGGCCTTGGTTACTTGCTTTCCATTCGAGATATCCAAGATCACACGCTGGTCCGCCGCCACGGTGACAGAACCGGACCAGAGTTCCTTGCCGTATCGCGTGATCGTTAGTCCGTGGGTGCCCGGTGGAACGATCAGTTCTTGGTGTGAACGGATGTCGTTATTAAATTCATCAACATGTCCGACAAAGTATTGAGGCGTCTTGCCATTTAGCAAGACGGCTGCATCACCCGCGCGCCTCATGCCCACTTCAATTTGGATCCGTCCGCGCGGTCCTGCGATGTCTCCGCCAACAGTATCAAGAATTATGTTCAAGGGGACAGTCCGGTCCGAATCGATCGAAACTTCCTGTTCAACAAATTTGAAACCATAGTTCGCGACAATCAAGTGGTGTGTTCCTACTTCGAGCTTAATCGTTCGATTGCCCGGGCCAATCGCCTTGCCGTCAATGAATGTGTACGCTTGTTTGGGAGAAACCGAGATCTTGAGTTTTCCCGTTTGGAGTTCTTGAGCAACAGTGGCCGGACTGAGCAAAATTATTGCGCCCAAGACTCCGGACAATATTTTGGCTTCTTGATATTTCACAAAATCTGCCTCCTATGGCAGGCACTTGCTGAAAGCTACATGCACACGCTAGTTCCATAGTCCTACCCGCGGTACTGCTAAAAGTGACAGTGTCAGGGGACCGCCGTGCCCAGGAGTTCAGCCGATACTGTTGCTGCGGTAGGTGTCCCGAGTTCTCCATGCGGGACAACTCTGGGCATCGGTGCTGACCAGGACGTTTTGAGTTTCGAATCTGTTCAGTAGGCGCTTGGATCAACCGAATCTGTCGATTGGAGAAAGGGGACCGACCGAGACGGAAAGGGTACATGAAGCATCTCTGCTTCGCCTCGTGGTGTGGAGGTATCTCCGGCCGGACCCCTTTCTGAGGTTCGAGGACGTAGATGCACGGTAGGTTTTCTGCTGACTCTGCGGGAACTGTCAAAAATACCAGCAAAGGAAAAGTTCTATATTGAAACGGGAACCCTTTCCATCGGTGGAGAAATTTTCATTCGATTCGACTTGACGCCATTCAGAAGGAAAAAAAGAGGTGGCGGGAGGCTGCTCAGTAGCGTCCCGCCACGTCACATGACTGGTTTTGAATGAATGTCGGCTTCCGTTTGTCCATTAGAACCGGAAAACAATACCGGCTTGGTAGCGGAAATTACTCTGGTTGTTGTTGCCATTAGTAAAGCTGTTGCCGAACCGCGTCAGCACAAAATCAAACTGTGCCGGCCGGACGGCGAAAGATTTGGTCACGGGAATATCGATTCCTCCACCGATGACGAAATCGAAGGCATTGTTGCTCGGGTTTGCAGTAGTAGTGCAACCCGTCTGGCAAGCCTTGAGTAGGTTTTGGTACGTGTTAGAGTGGGCTCCGCCAAACAGCGCCTCCACGAAAGGCTCGAAATGTTCAGAGCGGTATTTCAAGACGGGGCCTACGTTATAGGTGAAGAGGTTGCCTTCAGCCGTCACGGTGCACCCCGCTGGGCATGGGCTATTCGCTGTCGCAGGGAAGGCAAATGTCTTCGAGAGGCTACCGTAGCCGTTGAATTCCGCCGTGATCCCAAACGCGTGGTTAACGAACACGGTGACACCGCCGCCTCCGCCGTTCAGGGAAAAGCCGCTGACAATGTGACTGTTCTCCGGGTTAAATCGCATGTAGGAGTAACCCACAGGAACCTCCACCTTAGCAAAATCCTGAGCGAGGGCAGCCGTTCCAAACAATAGAATAATCCCTAAGACGAATGTACTTCTCATTTTCATTATCTTTATCTCCTAGTCTCGAGATTGCGTTTTTCCAGGCAATCCCAGGGTTAGTGTCCCGCGACGCGCAAAGTTATCCCGCGCTCGCTCTCTCAGAAACTGTCAAAAGTGACAGCTCTTTCCAGAGCATCGCGATAACAGAGAGCAAGCGTGCTTCTGTACTGTTCAGAGAAGGCCGTCAAGGCAGCCCGCCATCAACGTAGGCTGTGAAACGATGGAGTATTAGTATCAGCGGTAACAGCAATTTCAGGCGTCTAAATCTTTCATTGGTTTGAATCCAAAAACACAGTCGAGATCGAAAGTTGAGCTATGCGACCAAACGATCTGGCAACCATACCCAAGGCTCAAGGGACCAGGATGCGCGATTTGATTGCGTATTGAATCAATTCGGCGGTCGTCTTGAGATCAAGTTGTTCCATGACGCGGTACTTGTGAAATGCCACCGTTCGTGGAGTCACGTTCAACACGCTGGCGATTTCCTTCATGGATTTTCCCTCAGCCAACAGATGCACGACTTCGCGCTGCCGAGGTGTCAACGTTTTGTCTCGGGCTTTTGGCCCAGGATTGTTAATGAACGCCTTTTGCATTCCTCTTGCTAACTTTGGTGTGACGTACGATTTTCCTCTGAGCGCCATCTCGATGGCGCGAATGAGTTCCGAACCTGCCGAACTCTTTAGTAGATAACCGGATGCTCCAGAGCGCATCGCTTCCATAGCCAATTCGGGGTCTTCATTCATGGTTAGAAAGATGAGCTTGACTGTAGGCATGAGTTCTTTCAATCGCATCCCAGCTTCAAGCCCGTTCATGAGTGGCATTCCGATGTCCACAATGATTACAGCAGGTTTAAGTTGTGGCGCAGTTTCCAACAACGCGCGCCCATCAGCTACCGTGCCCACGATTTCGCAGTGCGGTTCCAGCAGCTTGCGAAATGCCTCAACAAGAATCGTGTGATCATCCGCCAGCATGACGCGTGGAA